>VAPE01004430.1_pt1 | contig 33316 bp, 31 predicted proteins | sample 3393911 | NCBI WGS metagenome assembly VAPE01 (sample SAMN08290436, study PRJNA428436) | hydrothermal vent metagenome | isolation source: Deep-sea hydrothermal vent chimney | place: Atlantic Ocean: South-mid Altantic Ridge
GATTATTACATAATATTATTATTAACTTAAACGAAAGGAGTATTACTATGTTTTTTAAAAAATTAATGATGTTAGTGTTCCTGAGCCTTTTAACAATTCCCATGCTCAGTGCCCAGGATTTCGAGTACATTGGGGCAGCAAAATGTAAAATCTGCCATAACTCTCCAACCAAAGGTCGGCAGTATAATATTTGGAAAGCATCCAAGCACGCTCATGCCATGCAAGATTTAAAAGGGAAAGATGCAAAAAATCCAAAATGTTTAAAATGCCACTCTACTTATTTCAGTGTGAGTCCTGATTTAAGAGCCGGTATTAAACCCAATGAAGGAGTATCTTGCGAGTCCTGCCACGGACCAGGAAGCAAATACAAGAATTTAAGCATCATGAAAAACCACAAAAAGTGTATTACCTATGGTCTGGTCATCCCTAATGAGCAAACCTGTAAGAAATGCCATAATCCCGAGAGCCCCCATTATAAAGGGTTTGATTATAAAAAAGACTCAGCAATAATAGCACATCCGATACCCTCTAATAACTAATTGCTCTTTTACAAACGGAATGAATCTCCCCGCCGCAAGCGAACGAGGTACCTTGATGGAATAATTAATTTACTTTTCGCCTTAAGCAGCGGGGAATTCACCCTAATAGATTAAAAGAATTTGTCAACCTGATATCATGACTGATGTTTTTTCAATAAAAAAAGTTTATTATCAGGGATGAAAGTGATATATATCAGGTGATAAATGTTGCAGTAATAATTTTAAAGTGTTATCCAAACAACTCCTGCAGCAACTCTTCGGTTTTACCAATCCCCACCACTTTTATATTATAGCGTTTCGTGTCAAGACCTTTCAGGTTGAATTTGGAGATGATGATTTTTTCAAAACCAAGCTTGTCAGCTTCGAGAATACGATTTTCCACATGGGTAACCGCCCTGATTTCTCCCGAAAGACCCACTTCAGCAGCAAAACAAACGTTGTTTTCAATAGCAACATCCTCGGAAGAGGAGAGAATAGCAGCCACGACAGCCAGGTCGATGGCAGGATCGTCCACGCGGATACCACCGACAATATTCAGAAAAACATCTTTCGTTCCCAGCTTAAATCCACTTCGCTTTTCCAATACGGCGAGCAACATATTCAGACGGCGCAGGTCGAAACCTGTGGAAGAACGTTGTGGCGTCCCATAAGCAGCATTGGTAACCAGTGCCTGTGTCTCAACCAGCATGGGGCGCTGGCCTTCGATCATAGCGGCAATGGCTACGCCACTCGTAGCTTCATCGCGTTGCGACAGCAATACTTCGCTGGGGTTACTCACTTCGCGCAGTCCGCCGGTGTGCATCTCGAAGATTCCCAGCTCGGAGGTGGAGCCGAAACGGTTTTTCATAGAACGTAAAACCCGGAAGCCATAATGACGGTCTCCTTCAAATTGCAGTACCGTATCCACCATGTGTTCCAGCACTTTTGGACCGGCCAGGTTGCCATCTTTGGTGATATGGCCAATGAGGAACACAGGCACATGGGTGGTTTTTGCAAAACGCATCAGCTCGCCGGCAGTCTCCCGAATTTGTGAAATACTCCCCGGCGATGATTCCAGCGTATCAGTGTACAACGTTTGGATGGAGTCAATAATCAGAATATCAGGCTCCACGGCATCGATTTGTTTGAAGATATCGGTGGTGAATGTCTCGTTAAGAATAAAACAGGAGTCATTGGCTATTCCGATGCGATCAGCACGCATTTTTATCTGTTGCTGGCTCTCTTCGCCCGTCACATACAGAATACGCAAACCTTTCATATTCAAGGCTGTTTGTAACAAAAGTGTAGATTTTCCGATGCCGGGCTCCCCGCCGATGAGTACCACCGAGCCGCTGACCAGTCCGCCGCCAAGCACGCGGTTCAGCTCCCCGTTTCGGGTATCGATACGTTCTTCTCTTTCAGAGGTAATCTGCCCGATGGGAACCGGCCGGGGTTTCTTTTCGCCTTTTTTAATGCCTCGTTTTTTATCGTCTGTCTTACTGACGACCTCTTCTACAAACGTATTCCATTCGCCACAGGCCGGGCATTTCCCTAACCATTTGGAAGCCTGGGATCCACAGTTCTGACAGAAGTAGGTTGTTTTTGTTTTTGCCATGTTACAAAGTTAGAAAAAATGGGAACTGGGAGAAAAGAGTTGTCAGGCAATTATTTGCATAAAACATCCCGCATCCTACATCTCAAATCCTCACATCTCAAATCCAACATCCTCACATCTCAAATCAAATATCCTCACATCCTAACATCTCCCATAAGTTTTATCTTTGCAAAAAATTTAAACGAAAAATTGATGCAGCAGTTGAGTGAACAGGAGATTGTAAGGCGTAAAGCCCTGGATGAATTGAAGAAATTGGGTATCAACCCTTACCCGCAGGCAGCGTATAAAGTAAATGCGTATGCAAAAGATATTTTGGAGCAATTTCCAAGAAATAACAGTCTTTTTCAGGAAGTAACTATGGCAGGACGGATAATGAGCCGCCGGATTATGGGTGCTGCTTCATTTACCGAGCTTATGGACTCCACTGGCCGGATTCAACTTTATTTTAAGCGTGATGATGTTTGCCCTGGCGAGGATAAAACCATGTATAATACGGTGTTCAAACGGCTGCTGGATATTGGTGATTTTATCGGGATTAAAGGATTTGTCTTTACCACTAAAATGGGTGAGATCACGGTGCATGTTACTGAATTTACAGTGCTGGCAAAATCGCTGCGTCCACTGCCCATCGTGAAAGAGAAAGATGGCAAGATTTACGATGCTTTTACCGATCCTGACCAACGCTACCGGCAGCGTTATGTAGATTTGGTAGTCAACGAGCATGTACGCGACATTTTTGTGAAACGGGCACAGGTGCTGCGTTCCATGCGTGAATTTCTGAACGAGAAAGGCTATCTTGAGGTGGAAACACCCATTTTGCAACCTATCCCGGGCGGTGCTGCTGCCCGTCCGTTCATCACCCATCACAACGCGCTGGATATTCCGCTTTATCTGCGTATCGCCAACGAGCTTTATCTGAAAAGGCTGATTGTGGGCGGTTATGAAGGCGTTTTTGAGTTTGCCAAAGATTTCCGCAACGAAGGTATGGACAGGTTTCACAACCCGGAGTTTACACAGATGGAGATGTACGTAGCCTACAAAGATTACCTGTGGATGATGGAGACCACAGAAACCATGGTGGAGAAAATAGTCCGCGACCTGCATGGCACGACTAAAATTCAGGTAGGGGAAAACATCATCGATTTCAAAGCGCCATTCAAACGTATTAGTATTTTGGATTCCATTAAAGAAAATACCGGCATAGACGTAAGCGAAATGGATGAGAACGGGTTGCGCGAAGTGTGTAAAAAGCTGGAGCTGGAAACCGATTCTTCCATGGGAAAAGGGAAGCTTATTGACGAAATTTTCGGTGAGAAATGTGAAGGTAACTACCTGCAGCCCACCTTTATCACAGACTATCCTGTGGAGATGTCGCCATTGTGCAAACGGCATCGCGACAATCCCGAACTTACCGAACGCTTTGAGCTAATGGTCAACGGCAAAGAGCTGGCCAATGCTTACACCGAGCTGAACGACCCTATCGACCAGCGGCTGCGTTTTGAAGAACAGGTAAAGCTGGCCGAGAAAGGGGATGACGAGGCCATGTATATCGATTATGATTTTCTCCGTGCGCTGGAATATGGAATGCCTCCCACTTCGGGTATGGGTATCGGCATCGACCGGCTGGTGATGTTGCTCACCAACCAGTCTTCCATTCAGGAAGTACTGCTTTTCCCACAGATGCGTCCGGAAAAACCAGCTAAAACCTATGGCTCTGACGACTTTGTGGCAGCAGGTATTGATGCTGCCTGGGCAGAACACATGATAAAAGCCGGATTCTCCAAACCCGACGATCTCGCCGGGATGAAAGCCACGGCCATACAACAAAAACTCAACGGTTACCGCAAGAAAAACAAACTCAACATTCCGGCCGTCCAGGTGGGAGAAATTGAACAATGGCAGATGAAAATGTGAAAATGTGGAAATTTGAGAATGTGGAAATGTGGAGATGTGGAAATTTGGGGATGTGGAGATGTGGAGATGTGGAGATGTGGGTTCAGCGCAGGCAAAAATAAAATAACAATTCTTTGTTAATATCTTCTTTCCGAATAATTCCGGCAAGCCTATTATTCCTTTATTTTTAACTTTAAATTATAAGCATGCTATTTTTTTGAAATACCAAAAGCTATGGTTATGAAAAACAGGTTTTTCTTCAGACTTTTTTTACTCATAGTTATATCCTTTCCGTTCATCACAGCTAAAGCACAAAATGTAGTTCCCGGAAAAGATTTTTCACCTTACTGGGAGGTTGGTATTAATGGTGGAACAAGCCTCTTTTTTGGCGACATCAAACAAAAGCCTTTTTTCCCGATAAGTAAAAATAACAACGAATGGCGGTTGGGAGGCGGACTTGTTGCCGGATACCAGTTTACTCCCGTTTTTGGCTTACGCGGACAGATGTTATACGGTCAGTTGGCCGGCACCAAAAAGTCACTGGATCGCTATTTTGAAAGTGACTATATTGAATTTAATCTGAACACCACCATCAATCTGAACAATCTTTTCGGCAAAAAACGATCGGATCGCTTTGCCAGCGCCTACCTGCTTGTTGGGGTAGGCATCACGAATTATAATTCCACTTTTTACAACCTGTCCACGGGGTCAAAGATTGGATATATCGGTTTCGGGAGTGGTTCCGGCATCAAAGGCCGTACGCTGGAAGGCATTCTTACCGGAGGTGTCGGTGTAAACTTCCGGATTAACGGCCATTTTGTTGCCAACTTTGAAACGGCCAACCGTATTATGAATTCTGATAAGATGGACGGATGGGTAAAGAATTTTAAATATGATGTTTACAACTATACCTCATTGGGGCTGACGTACAGATTTGGCAGAAGGCAGACAAGATCTGTTCCGCAAATACCTGCTGAACATCAAAACCTACAAGAAGTTCTTCCCGGGAAAAAGAAACTCGTAAAAGAGAAAAAACCCTGTACGGTGGAAATGCAGCCGCTGATGCCTCCTGTCTCCTCCACCAGCAAGCTAAAAACGACAGCTGCAACAGAAAAGCAACATCAGGTTGTTGTTCCGGTGCAACAGCCACAGCATCACGTCACAAAAACCTATGTGGTCACCCCTCCACCGGCCAGACCTTTGCTCGAATACAGAGTGCAAATCAGTGCAAAATATGGTCAGCGTATAGCTGCCGAATGGATAAGCAACAAATATGGCTTGCCGCAAAATGAAATCCGGGAAGACAAACACAACGGTTATTACATCTACACCATCGGTTCGTATCAGACTTATGGGCAGGCACGTACCCGTCGCGACCAGCTGAGAAGCCACAATGGAATAAGCGATGCTTTTGTGGTGGCTTTCAAAAATGGCTATCGTTTGGATAAATTGCCGTAATTTGCACTAAAATTCAGGTTCAATGTGGAAAAGTGACTGGGATTATAATTCGGAGACAGACAAACTTCCAAAGAATATAACCATTCTCATTGTGGTTGCTTCCATTGTGGCGGCCGTTTATCTCTCCATGGTATTGGTATAGCGCGGGGTAATGGGGAATATGTTACTCCCAATTACTTCGAAATATTATATAGACGAAATTAGCTTTTTTCTTCTCCGACAGAAAGAATGTTTTAAGTACTTTTGTCGTTTAAAGATTTAAAATAATAAGACTATCATGAATACATTTTTTTTACAGCAGGCAGGATGGATTGGTACTCCGGAAATTGTTCTCATTGTTTTGGCTATTGTTCTTCTTTTTGGTGGACGTAAAATTCCCGAACTGATGCGTGGTATCGGCAAAGGAGTGAAAGAATTTAAAGAAGGAATCAACGAAGAGCCGGCTGACAAGGGAGAAAAAACCGAAAACAAATCTGACGAAAAAAAATAAATTTTCCCGAAAAGTGAATTCTTTTGCGGTAATGCCTATGTGTGCCGTCTGTTTCTATTAAAAAAAACAGTATTCTAATAATATTTTTTAACGGTTGTTGTTGTTGTTTTATTGAGTTTGTATCGAAATTACAGTCATCCGAATCAGGAAGAGGAAAAAGAATAATGAAAAGAATAATTATCGCGACCATTGTCTCCGTTTTGACGCTGTGTCAACCCCGGGTATTTGCTCAAAACAGGCAAAAAATCCAAGTGCCGGATACTACCAGCACACTACAGGCAGACACCACACGCCTTCCCTCAGACAGCATACTGACCGAGGATAGCCTGGAAAAAGACTTACCTTCTTTTAGTGATACGATAGCCTTGCCCAGGTTGCTGAGTGTGATGGGTCAAATTAACGACAGTATTCATAAAACAAGGAAATTCCATGGGCATCTGCTCATCAGCGACTCACCACTGGTTCATGCACTCGACAGTCTTGCTTATGTGAAATTTTATAAAAGAGGCTTCTTAGTGCTGGATGCAGCCTCCATGAAGAAGTCAAAGTTTAAACCCGGACAAATACCAACTTATCCCGATTCGGTTTATGCCAAACGCATTGCCGCTTTAAATGTGGAGACCCCCATCGAGCTGGTTTACAACAAACCGGTAAAAGCATTTATTCATTTGTATGCGGACAAAAGACGACTGCTCACCGAAAAAGTTCTCGGTCTGTCAGAGATTTATTTCCCTATGATTGAACAGGTTCTGGACCGCTTCAATATGCCGCTTGAGCTAAAATATCTGGCTGTGGTAGAGTCGGCACTGAACCCTGCTGCAGGCTCCAACAAAGGAGCCAAAGGGCTGTGGCAGTTTATGTACGGCACCGGGAAAGTTTACGGTCTCAAAGTAACTTCACTGGTCGATGACCGTTACGACCCTTACAAAGCTACGGTAGCGGCCTGCGAACATCTGAAAGACTTGTATGACATATACGGAGATTGGTCGCTGGCAATGGCGGCATACAACTCTGGTGCCGGCAATGTAAACAGAGCTATCAGAAGAGCAGGCGGCGCAAAAAACTACTGGGCTATCTGGCCCTTTCTACCCCGCGAAACAAGAGGTTATATACCCGCATTTATCGCTGTAAACTATATCATGAACTATGCTCCGGAACATAACCTTTTCCCCATGCGACCGGGTATCTTTTACTATGATATTGACACCGTTATAGTGCATGACGTGCTGTCGTTTGGCCAGCTTCACGAAATGCTGGGAATACCGCTTGACGAACTGAAATTCTTAAATCCACAATTTAAAATGGGGATAATCCCCGCCGTCAATGGTAAAACTTATACCCTGCGGATACCCCGTCAGTTTGCCGACGATTTTTTGAACAACGAAAAAGCACTGTATGCTTTCAAGACAAAAAAGGGATTGGCACGTGACAAAATGCTGGCCGAGATAAAGAGAGTAGGTAATAGAAATATTATCTATGTACGCAGTGGCGATAATCTGGGAACTATTGCCAGACGAAATCACGTGTATATCAGTCAGCTCATGCGTTGGAACGGGTTGCACAGCTCACGTATTTATCCGAGACAAAAGCTTATTGTTTACGGAGCCGGGAGCCGACAGTTTTACCAAAAGGCTTCCACCCCCATTGCCCGATCCAGTGCTAAATCCATTCATGTGGTGCACTCCGGTGAAAACCTGGGGCTTATCGCCAAAAGATACCGTTGCACTATCACAGACCTGAAAGAGTGGAACAACCTGAAATCATCACGGATTTTTCCCGGCCAGAAACTCTACGTGTATAAGCCCGTGGACAAATCTAAATACACGGTTAAATCTGGTAAATTCATTTATCATGTGATTAAACGCGGCGATACCTTATGGGATATTGCCAAAGAGTACGATGGCGTTACCGTGGAGCAAATCAAAAGGCTAAACAACATCCACAACTCACATCATCTGCGCCCGGGACAAAGAATCAAAATTGCCACAGTCAGCTGACCAAAGCCGTCTGTCCGGTAATATTTTTCTTACTAAATAAAATATGAACCACGCATTTGCGTTATTTGTATAGAAAAGTAATATATTCAATATGACAAAAACAGGCGCTTTCTATATCTTCATTATAGCAGTACTAACTTCAACCATTTTCAGCTCTTGTTCTTTCGGAACAGGTAACAGCGGAAAACCGATGTCTATTGGTAGTACGGCGGAAGTACTGGTAGTAATTCAAAATGAATCACAATGGGAAAATCAGATTGGACAGTCCATAAAAAAATATCTTGCTGCCGATATTTATGGTTTCCCACAGGCAGAACCAACTTTTAAACTACTACACATTAATAAAACTAATTTTAACAATCTTTTCCAAAAACAGCGTAATGTTTTAATCGTAAATATTGACCCTAAAGTCAAAGAGTCCAAAATTACGGTCACCCATAACAGATGGTCTGCTCCCCAACTTATTTTTACCATTACCGCCTCCTCTCCCGTTGCTTTTGCGAAAGTTTTTACAGCTAAGAAAGACTACTTTATTGAAAAATACCTCTCCTCGGAACGCCAGCGAATTTTGAAAGTATTTCAAAGCTCGCTCGACGACAAGATTATGAAAGCAATAAAAAATAACTTTTCGTTTACGCTAAGCGTCCCCACCGGATTTTATGTGGCCAAAACCACTCCTGATTTTATGTGGATACGACATGAAGCCAACCGTTACAGTCAGGGAATAATGATAATTTCGGTGCCTTATAAAGATACTGCCCAATTTTCGCGCAATAGAATCCTTACACAAATCCAGCAGTTCCAGTTTCACGATATCCCCGGTCCCACCAAAGGATCCTTTATGACGCTGGACAGAAAATACGTTATTCCCAAAGATACCCTGGTAACAGATTTCCCAACCCATTATGCTACTGAAATTCGCGGACTTTGGCGTGTTGAACATGATTTTATGGGCGGTCCTTTTGTCAGCTATACCTTTTTGGATGGCAACACCAACCGGATTATTACACTTTTTGGATACGTTTACTACCCAAATCATCCCAAACGCGATCTCCTGCTACAGGTAGAATCTATTCTCTATTCCGTCAAGTTTGATAAGATTGGAAAGAGATAGAATAAGGTACGTTTTTTTCATGGGGCATTCGAAAGTCTGTAGCTTTTCCTGATATGGCATCCTGAAATGATAATCTACCCGGGAAACCTGATTTGAAAAATATGACCTACAAAAAATTAACCTTTTAAAAATATCCATTCGTTATTTTATCTGTCATTAATTACTTAATTTTGGGCATCCGCAGTTTGAATAGCGGATTGGTCTGACTATTTTTAAAATGACATGAAAAATGAAAAGAATTAAACGATCGCTTTTAGTACTTCTATTATTTGCCACATGCAGTATTCTGAATGCGCAAAATATCACCATCCTGCACACCAACGATATCCACTCACGAATTAACGGAGACGGCCCCCAGGCCGATTACACTCCTCTTATTACGAACAATGGCAGTGGCGTGCTGGGTGGCTTTGCCCGCCTAGCTACTTTGCTGAAGCAGCAGAAGGCAAAAAATCCTGATGGCACATTGGTTTTAGATGCCGGAGATTTTTTTATGGGGTCTTTGTTTAATCCTACCGAACCCGAACCCGGTTTTCAGTTGTCATTGATGAAAGCTATGGGTATTGAATTTACTACTATTGGCAACCATGAATTTGATTATGGGCCTAATGCACTCGCCGATGCTATCATAGCAGCTAAAAAGCATGGCGGACTACCTCAGATTATCTCTTCAAATTTAGTTCCCGACCCCAACTCTCCCAAAGACAATAAACTGGCCAAACTGTTTGAAGATAAAACCATTTTACCCTACACGATTGTTGACGTGAAAGGGGTTAAAATCGGAATTATCGGAATACTGGGTAAAGATGCCGCCGATGTGGCTCCCCTGAAAGCTCCTGTACAAGTTGAAAAGCAAATAAAAACCGTAAGAAGGATGGCCAAGATGCTTAAAAAGAAGAAACATGTAGATTTGGTCATCTGCCTGTCACACAGTGGAGAATATCCTGACAAAAAAGAGGGTGCTTACTATATAAACGGGTTGTTGGCTCCGAAAGCCACCAAAGCATATCCCGATGGAAAAGGCAGCTTCTACGGCGAAGATGTAAAACTGGCCAAAAGAGTAAAAGACATTGATATTATCATTAGTGCCCACACCCATGTGATTATTCCTCAACCACTGAAGGTGAGAAACACTTTGATTGTACAAACAGGTGCTTTTCTGCATTATTTGGGAAAGCTCAATATTACGGTAAAAGACGGGAAAATTGCCAGCTATCAATATAAGCTGATACCTATAAATGATAAAATTAAAGGAGACGAAAAAATAAATGCTGAAATGGATGATTATATCAAGAATGTAATCGACAGCAAAATCCTAAAACCGGAGCATCTGAATTACAAAGAATCCGTTGCAGAAACATCATTCAGTTTAATGAAGCATAACGCAAATGGTTATCAAAACACTAATTTAGGTGTGTTTCTTACCGATGCAACCAAAAACTATGTTGATACGTATGGCGGTGGTACCGATGTTGAACTCCTCGCTTCCGGCACAGTTCGCGATAATATTTTAAAAGGTAAAACAGGGGTTGTCACTGTTCCGGATATCTTCAGGATTTTTCCGTTAGGAAAAGGAACCGGCAGTCTGCCGGGATATCCTTTGGCTAAAATTTACATTACAGGACATGAGCTGAAAAACCTCATGGAGGTCCTTTTACTTTCAAAAGGTGATGACAGTTACGTTTTTGTTTCCGGAATTAAAGTCTATTATAACCCTAAAAAAATTATGCTGCGGAGAGTTTACAAAATCGTCATGAACGGGAAACCCATCGATCTTTCCAAAAAGGATCCAAAGCTGTATAGCATTACAGCCGACACTTATCTTCTTGGTTTCATTGGCAGAGTGAAAAAACTTAGTCATGGTCTGGTAAGTGTTGTGCCAAAATTTGAAAACGGCCAGCCCATACATAACATGAATAATGCCCTCATTGATTTTGACAAAACTAAAAAAGGAATACAGATAGGAACAGAGTGGCTGGGTGTGGTTCGATATATGCAACATTTAAAAGACACCAATGGAGATGGAATTCCCGATATTCCGTTAAAATATGAACCGGCACTCTCGAATAGAATTGTTGGACGGAAAAAGAAATAGGCGGACTGCCGGTAGCTGTTATTTCATAACAACCCCTAAGTTGAGCCCGATGAGAAAATCAGCAAGCCCTAAATATTTGATTATGAGAAATAGGATACTCTTTCTTTTGATAATTTTTTTGCATTTGCAAATGCTTTGCTCAGCATACTAATTCTTTCATTTCGTTACGTAGCGGTGTTTCAATACCTTTGAAACCATATCGTTCTCATAATCTGGATAAAGGAAGTTTTACAACTTCGGGAATAAATGTCAGCTTAGATGGGGCTTGGTTTTTCGCGGCACACTTTGGTGTAGGGGGACAAGTCGGACTTAATTTGCATCCCGTAGATGCATCTGCTTTAGCAAGGGCAAAAGTGAAAGCAGACCCTTTTTTGAGTGACCTCACTATCCGGTCAGAACCCTTTCGCATAATTAATGCCACGCTTGGAATTTATACACGTTGGGACATTGGGAAAAACTTTTCGGTAAATGCCAAGCTTCGGGGAGGAATATTATGGGTAAATACGGCTTACCAATTATATAAGCCAACCTATTTTCTGACCGGTCCCGATTATTATGAGATTACCACTGCAAGAGACCATAAACTTATCCTTGAACCCGGTATTGGCCTGGAGTACAAGATATTTCCCTGTTTCGCCTTAAAAGCAGAGGCTGAGCTGTTGAGCCGGACTATGCAGTTTGGATTTAATACATGGAAAGGGGTGCGTTACGAAAGGAAACGTATTGATTTTATAAATACTGTAGTACCCTTTTTACATTGCTCATAACTACAAAATTAGTGTTTTTAATTTCACTAATCAAGTCCAGTTATTTAGGGGGCTGAAACAATGTACCCTGAAATATACGACACTGGTAAGGTACTGATTGACAAAACTATTGCAATCCTGCAAGCAGCATACAAAAAAAATATTTTCCCCGGGATGAAAACTCAATGGAGTACACACCTCAATTATATCGGGCATGTTGAAGCAAATGGTTGCTTTCGCTGCCATAACGATTCTTTTATTGATAAAAAAGGGGATGTTATTGCGAGAGACTGCAACTTGTGTCACGAAATAAAAAAACAGGGTATTCCGGGTCATCTGGAAATGGCCGGCATTAAAGCAAGCCTTGAATTTAAACATCCTACCAATATCAAGGAGAAATGGAAAAAGGCAGCTTGTGTAGAATGCCATAAAAACCTGTTTGAATAAGTGTTTTTAGTTCTGTGTTGAATGGTGTGGGTAATTTGATTTTTGAAGATTGGTTTTTGATATTTACACAGAATACACCCCACACAAATCAACATAGAACCGAAAAGGCTAACCATTTCGGCTAATTTGTTCAAGCAAGTCTTCTTTGAGAATATGAAAAGTTTTGCCAGTGATTTGGATCATACCTTCATTAGTGAATTCATGCAATATGCGGGAAACACTTTCTTTGGATAACCCGGTCATTTCTGACAATTCCTTTTTTGAAATACTCAGCTTGAACGGATTGCTATAATAAATCTTTTTGCTTAAATAAAGTACCGCTTCTGCGACTCTGCCGTGATGATGCTTTACCAAAAGGCTCTCCATCTTATTTGCCAGATTTAAAATGAAATTATTTGAGTTCTCCATAAAGGCAAATGCCATTTTGGCGTTTCCCTTCATAACATCAAGAAAGGGATCCATCGCTATCAAACATAATTTGCATGGCTCAACAGCGCTAATGGTAAAATGGTTCTTTTTATCAATAAATAAACCGGGGCCTGAGAAAAAGGATGGAGGCCGGACAAAGTCAAGGATAAAATTCTTTCCATCTCTTCCTTCGAGAGATATTTTCGCTAAACCCTCATAGAAAGATATGACATGTGTATTGGGCGTACCACTTTTCATAATGATTTCTCCCGGATTATATGTTACCTCAATTCGATTCTTATCAATCCTGGCAATTTCATCTGGCTTTAGACTACAAAAAACCGGTGATGCCATCGAACAGTCGAAACAAATCTGTGTCTTCTCAAATCCCATTTTCCCTGATTTTTTATGTAAAAGTAAACTTTATCTCTGTGAAGACCTAATAATCTGAAACTGTGAGATAAATCTTATATCGAACTCCAGTTAATATTGATTTTGCCCACTAAAAAAACGGACTTGATTAGTGAAATCTGAAGTGCCAGTTTTATAGTTGCGAGTAGTACAAAAGAGCCCGCGTATTGAAAAGGTCTTTAATTACTCAAGAATATTAAAACAAATCCCTTTTCTGCTTAACTTATAATCCCTCTGTCTGTAATCTGTAACCCATTAATCTTTAATATTATATCCGATTGCAACCGGTTACAAACGAATGTTAAACGGAAGTAAATGGTTATTAACCGAATAGCCCGTCCGGCCCGCCATACTTTTGCCCTGTCGTTCTTAAACATCCTGTCGCAAACACCAAAGAAGAAATTCTTTCGCAAGATGCAGACAGAAACAATTTAACTTATTTATTCATCATTTAAAATTTACTATTATGACAAATTTAAGGAATTCAGTAAACCTGATCGGACATCTGGGCAACAACCCTGAAATGAAAACTTTTGGTGAAAACCGCCGCATGGCTCGTTTCTCCATCGCTACCAATGATTATTACAACGACAGCGAAGGCAAGCGCGTAACCGAAACGCAATGGCACAACATCGTGGCCTGGGGAAAAACTGCAGAGATCGCAGAGAACCTCCTGAGCAAAGGAAAAGAAGCCGCCATCCAGGGGAAACTGGTAAACCGCTCATACGATGACAAAGAGGGTAACAAACATTACATCACCGAGGTTGTTGCCAACGAAATTCTGGTTTTCGGAAATAATAAGGATAAATAATCCATTGCCACTCCGAGAGTAATGAGCGCCAAAGGCAATGCCTTTGGCGCTCTTCTTATTTTGAAGAAACAGGCAGTAAATCAAGGAGGTAATGTCTGTGAAAGTTCAATGTTATTCCACGGTTTGATTCAGCGTACTCATCAGCGCGGTAAAGAGAATGATACCGGCAATTATTTTTATTGTCTATAAAGTAGCTATTAGTAAACAGGTAGAGGTTTTTTTACTTAGAACTTTATATACTTTTGCACTCGTTAAAAAATAAACAGGTTCTTAAATTTTCGATAAAGCTATATTTATGCATGCTTTGGTTTTTATAAAACAAGTCCCCGATGCTTCTCAGGTAAGAGTTAACTATGAAACGGGAACATTAATTCGGGAAGGCGTCCCTGCCATCCTGAACCCTTTTGAAGCCCACGCCGTCGAAGAAGCGGTGAGGTTAAGGGAAGAATACGGCGGCAAAGTAACCGTCTTAACCATGGGCCCCCCGCAGGCGACAGAAGCTTTAAAAGAGTGTTTATCGCGGGGAGCAGATAAGGCTTATCTATTGTCTGACCGTGTTTTTGCGGGCTCCGATACCTTAGCCACTTCCTACGCCCTTTATGAAGGTGCCAGAAAAATTATTGAGCTGGAAGGAGAAGTTGACCTTTTCTTTGCCGGCAAACAAGCCATAGACGGGGATACCGCCCAAACAGGCCCCGGCATTGCTACCCGGTTTGACTTGCCTTTGGTAACCTATTTGATAAAACTGGACGAAGTAAACTTTGAGAAAAAGAGTGCTGTTGCTACAAGGCTAACGGAATTCGGACAGGAAACCCTGCAGGTTCCGCTACCAGCCTTTTTTACCGTGGAGGAGACGTTAAATGAACTTTCTCACTCCCCCTTGCCGTGGTTAATCAAAGCAGCTCAATCAAAAATTGAAAGATTATCCAGCGAAAACGTTACCCTCGACCGCGAACAATGTGGCTTGAAACACTCTCCTACCAAGGTTAAAAAAGCTTTTACTCCTGAAAAAAAACAAAGAGGTGAAACCCTGGACGGTTCCGTCAAAGAGATTGTTCAAAAAACTACAGATATCTTAATACCATTTTTGAAAAACGATTTATAGCATGGGCAAAACGATTGATTTAACCAATAAAGACCACGAAATATCCCATTATAAGAATATTTGGGTGTTTATAGAACAAACTGACGGGGTAGCTCATCAGGTCTCTTTTGAACTGTTAACCAAAGCGCGGGAACTGGCAAAACAGCTTGACTGTGAGGTGGGAGCTGTATCCATTGGAAAATCTGTTTCCCATCTTGCTAAAGAGGCTTTTAGGTTTGGAGCAGATAAGTTTTACGTTATTGAAGATGAAATCTTTAAAGATTATCGTACTGAGCCTTTTCGTAGTGCCCTTTCGGAACTGGTCCTCAAATATAAACCGGAGATATTCCTGATTGGCGCCACTACGCAGGGGCGCGACCTTTCGGGTACTGTAGCCACGGAGCTAAGAACCGGTTTGACCGCAGATACCACAAAACAGGAAATTGATCCGGAAAACGGAAACCTGATGATGACACGTCCTACCTTTGGCGGTAGTTTGATGGCTACCATCATTTGCCCGAAGGATCGGCCACAGATGTCAACGGTAAGACCCGGCGTTTTTGAGGCCATTCCGGTGGAACAGCCTAAAGATGGCAAAATAATAAGAGAAAAAACGGATTTAACAGAAGATCAGATAGTAAAAAAAATACTGAAAAAGGTTGTTTCCTCCGAAGGCAATATTAACCTCGGCTTCTATGATGTCATTGTGGCCGGTGGAAAGGGAATGGGAAACAAGGATAATTTTAAGATGATTAAGGAACTGGCAGAACTGCTCGGTGGCACCTGGGCAGGTTCCCGTAAAGCTGTCGAGTTAGGGTATGTACCTCAGTCGCGGCAGGTGGGGCAGACCGGACAAACAGTTCATTCTAAATTATACATTGCCTGTGGTATTTCGGGAGCTATCCAGCATTTGGTCGGCATGCAAACCTCTGATGTAATTATTTCCGTTAACACCGACCAGAACGCACCTGTCTTCGATGTCTCTACTTATTGTATTGTGGAAGATGCCATCAAGTTTATTCCCAGGCTGATTGCGGAATTAAAAAAACAAAAATTAACACCAGTTAAAAATGAGCAGTAAGTTAAAATATGATGTGATAGTCGTGGGGGCAGGCCCAGCAGGCCTTGCAGCAGCCATCGTGCTTGCCAAAGCCGGAGTCCGGGTTATTGTTATAGAAAGAGGACGTCTTCCCGGCTCAAAAAATGTGATGGGAGGTGTCTTTTACAGCGACTGTATGAAAGATATCATAGATGAATTCCCGGGTGATGCTCCTGTAGAAAGGCATGTCATAGATCAAAGAATCTGGATTCTCGATGAGGGCTCTTCTGTGGGATTTAACCATAAAAACGAATCTTTTAATAAGAAACCTTACAACTGCCACACTGTTTTTAGGGCTAAATTTGACCGTTGGCTTGCCGACGAAGCCGAAAAAGCAGGTGCTTTGATTATAAATAGTACCGTGGTGAAAGAGGCTCTGATGAAAGATGGGAAAGTGATTGGCGTAAAAACCGACCGCCCTCAGGGTGATATATATGCCAACTGTGTTATTGCCACAGATGGTGTAAATTCTCTTTTTGCAAAGTCGTTGGGCCTCCGAAAAAAGATCAGACCGGATTCTGTAGCTATCGCTGTGAAAGAAGTCATTGGCCTGGATGAAAAAACTATCAATGACAGGTTTAACCTGAATAGCGGTGAGGGCGCGACCATTGAAATGACAGGAAGTTACTTTAACGGTGAAGCCATGGCTTTCCTTTATACCAATAAAAAATCGGTATCGTTGGGTGTGGGCATGGTGCTGAAAGATGTGATTGAGAATAAGGTCAATCCTAACGATCTCATAGAGCACTTGAAGAAGCATCCTTCCGTAGCTCCGCTGATAGAAGGAGGACAAACCAAAGAGTTTTTGGCACATTTGATTCCCGAAGGAGGATATAAAGCCATGCCAAAACTTGTGGGTAACGGCGTAATGATTGCCGGTGATGCTGCTATGATGGTAGATGCTATCCACAGAGAAGGGTCAAATCTTGCCATTACTTCCGGGAAACTCGCTGCCGAAACGTACCTGGAAGTTTCCAAGCAAGGTGATTTCTCAGAAAAAAGCTTGTCGCTATATGTGAAAAAACTTAAGGATAGTTTTGTCCTGAAAGATCTTAAAAAGTACAAAGGTGTCCCGGGGTTGCTTCAATCCAACAAGCATCTGCTGCTGCAATATCCCAAACTACTGAATCAGGCGGCTTTTGAAATGTTGAATGTTGATGGTATTCCCAAAAAGGATAAAGGAAAAATAATCTGGAAAAGTGTGAAACGGGAAATAGGAATTAGTACACTTGTGAAAGACCTGTTTAAACTATGGAGGAATATGGCATGAGACTAGAAGATAAATTATATTTAGATGGCTATAAAACAGATGAAATCGGCGGTTCGCACCTCGTGATAAAAGACCCATCAATTTGTGAGACGTGTGCGTTGAAACAATGCCTGTATGTATGCCCTTGCGCTGTTTACGAACTAAATGAGAACAGTGGCCAAATTGAAGTTAATTACGAAGCCTGCGTAGAATGTGGCACCTGCCGGATAGCTTGCGACGATAATATCGAATGGCGATACCCCCGTGGTGGATTTGGAATTGCCTATAAATTCGGTTGATACTATTGTTGGTTTTGTGCACCTGCGGTGCACAAAACCAACATCACTATTTTTTCAGAACATAATCTGTAATCCAATCACCTACTTCGGATGTGGAACGTGGGTTTTCTTTGGTAATATCCTCGGTAACAAAGCCTTCTGCCATAGATTGCTCAACAGCTTCCCGTATCAGGGCAGCTTCGTCATTCAGATTAAAAGCATATTCGAACATCATGGCTACCGAAAGAATGGTTCCCAGCGGGTTGGCAATGTTTTTGCCTTTGGCCTGCGGATAAGAACCGTGGATAGGCTCAAAAACAGATGTTAGTTGCCCAATGGAAGCCGAAGGCAGCAACCCCAGCGAACCGGTAATCACACTGGCTTCGTCGGTAAGGATGTCACCAAACATATTTTCGGTAACCATCACATCAAATTTTCCAGGCCATTGTATCAACTGCATGGCTGCGTTATCCACAAACATAAAATCCATTGTCACCTCCGGGTATTCCAGGCCAATTTCGGCTGCCACTTCCCGCCAAAGCCGCGAGGTAGCCAGCACGTTGGCTTTGTCCACCACGCTCAGCCGTTTGTCGCGCTGCATGGCGTAGTCGCAAGCCAGTCGCACAATGCGTTCTATTTCATAACGATGGTAAACGGAAGAATCGTAAGCTGTGTTGCCATCTTCGGAACGTCCCTGAGGTTTTCCGAAATAGATACCACCGGTAAGTTCGCGAATTACAACGAAATCCACATCTTCTACCAGGTCGCGCCGTAAGGGCGATTTATCCAGAAGCGAACTGAACGTGGTCACCGGCCGTACGTTGGCATAAAGTCCCAGTTTTTTGCGCATGGCCAGCAGTCCCTGTTCCGGCCGTACTTTGGCCTTGGGATCGTTATCGTATTTTGGGTCGCCAATGGCGCCAAACAGCACGGCATCCGAATTCTTACACAACTCAAAAGTCTCGTCAGGGAATGGATTTCCGGTGGCATCGATGGCACAGGCCCCAACCAGCGCTTCTTCGAAATTCATATCGTGATTGAACTTTTTGCCAATGGCACGGCAGACTTTCAATCCTTGTTCAATTATTTCCGGGCCAATACCATCACCCGGTAAAACGGCTATTTTCATTTTCATTTTCATTTTTTTTGGTCAATAATGTTTAATATTTTTTCTGTTGCCTTAATCGCAGCCACCGTTTGGTCACCATCCAGTCCTTTGGTAGTAATGGTACGACCATTCATCTCCCATTTTATGATGGTTTCGACCAACGCATCGGTTTTCCCGCCAGGAGGGATGGTCACGCGATAATCTTTCAGCACCGGTTTTTCTTTTCCAATGTCATCATAAATTTTCCACAGGGCTTTCATAAATGCATCATACTGACCATCACCGATGGAGCTTCTTTCATACAAGTCATCATTGATTTGTACACGAATATGAGCCATGGGACGCATCCCTCCCGAAAGTGTCAGGGTATAATTTTTTATAAAAATATGTTTATTCAGCATTCCGTTGTCCAGCACATCGGCAATGATGTATGGCAAATCGTCTGCCGTGACACTCTCTTTCTTATCACCCAGAGCAATAATTCTTTGGGTAACCTGTTTCAGCGCATCATCATCAAGATGGTAGCCCAGCGTTTCCATATTTTTTTTGATGCTGGCTTTGCCCGATAGTTTTCCGAGGGCATATTTTCTGACACGGCCAAACCGCTCAGGCAGTAAGTTGTTGTAATACAAGTTATCTTTACTGTCGCCGTCGGCATGGATACCAGAAGTCTGGGTAAAAACATTTTCGCCCACGATGGGTTTGTTTACCGGAACACGGATGCCCGAGAAACGTTCTACCAGAATACTCGCTTTGTTTATGTTCTTTTCGCGAATGTCGGTTTTAATTTTCAGATGGTCATGAAGAATACCGACTACGCTGGACAAAGGAGCGTTTCCAGCTCTTTCACCAAGCCCGTTCACGGTAGTGTGAATACCGTTGACACCGGCTTTTACAGCTGCAAGTACGTTTGCAACCGAAAGGTCATAGTCGTTGTGGGCATGAAAATCAAAATGCAACTTTGGATAAGTATCGCGCATCTTTTTGCAAAGAGCATACGTTTGATCAGGGTTTAAAATTCCCAGAGTATCGGGAAGCATAAATCGCCGGATATTTTCATCCTTTAACATATCTGTCAGAAAAAAGACATAATCGGGAGAAAGCAACATGCCGTTTGACCAATCTTCAAGATACAGATTGGCCGCGATACCGGCATTTTCAGCCAAAGCCACTTCCCTTTTAATCTCTTTTACATGTTCTTCGGGACTCTTTCGCAGTTGTTTTTCCAAATGACGTAATGAGCCCTTGCTCAATATGTTAACCACTCTCAGCCCAGCTTCCTTTATCCATTGTACCGATTGGCCGTTATCAATAAATCCCAGTACTTCAATCGCATCGAGCTTTCCGGACTTACGAGCCCATTGGGCAATTTTTTCAGCAGCTTTAAATTCGCCATCCGAAACGCGTGCCGAAGCAATCTCCACCCTGTTCACACCGAGTTGTGTAAGCAGAAACTTTGTTAGTTGGAGCTTTTCGCCTGGTGAGAAAGAGATGCCCTGTGTTTGTTCCCCATCGCGCAAGGTGGTGTCCATGATTTCTAAATGCATAATTAGCCTTTCCTGCTTTGTTCAAATACAATTATTTTATCTTTTTTACTTAAAAGAAAATCAATATCGTCATAGCCGTTGAGCAGGCATGACTTTTTATATGTATTAATGTCAAAAGTCTCGGTTTCGCCAGTTGTTAATAGTTTTATTTCCTGCTTTTCAAGGTTTACACGCAGTTGTGTGGTGGTACCTTTCTCTATTTCATTAAAAATAGTTCTCAAAAATGCTTCGGAAATCTGAACCGGCAGCAGGCCGTTGTTCATGGCATTATTTTTAAAGATGTCGGCAAAAAAGCTGGAGACAACCACCCGGAATCCATAATCGAAAATAGCCCAGGCGGCATGCTCGCGGCTGGAACCGCTACCGAAATTTTTACCGGCTACAAGGATTTTTCCTGAATATTCCGGATTGTTTAACACAAAACCTTTCACCTGGTTACCTTGTTTGTCAAAACGCCAGTCTCTGAAAAGATTTTCGCCAAAACCCTCACGGGAGATGGCTTTTAAAAAGCGTGCCGGAATTATCTGGTCTGTATCCACGTTCTCCGTTGGAAGGGGGACGCAGGTGGAGGTCAGTATGTCAAATTTATCAATAGCCATAGTTTTAATTTTCAAGGTGAAACATGTTACATCAAATCAGCCGGATTGGTAATTTTTCCGGTAACGGCAGCTGCTGCTGCGGCAAGCGGGCCGGCCAGCAAAGTACGTGCTCCCGGGCCCTGCCGTCCCTCAAAATTACGATTGGAAGTAGAAACAGAATATTTCCCTGCCGGAATTTTATCTTCATTCATGGCTAGACAGGCCGAACATCCGGGCTGACGGAATTCAAAACCCGCTTCTTTAAGCGTTTCTACCAGTCCCTCTTTGTAAGCCTGTTTCTCAACCTGTCTCGATCCGGGAACAATCCATGTTGTTACATTTTCGGCTTTTTTCTTTCCTTTTACTAATGAGGCAAAAGCACGAATATCTTCAATACGGCCATTGGTACAACTTCCGAGAAAGACATAATCAATGGGATGACCTTCCAGTTTCATACCGGGCTCAAAGCCCATATATTCCAATGCTTTTGCGAAAGATGGCTGTTGTCCGGCAGGAATTTCGTCCAGTTTAGGAACGTGTCCATCAATGGCAGTACCCATGCCCGGATTGGTTCCGTACGTAATCATGGGGCGGATATCCCCGGCATGGAAATTCAGTTCTTTGTCAAAAATGGCTTCGGGGTCAGTTTTCAGCATCTTCCATTTTTCAATAGCACGATCCCAATCGGCCTCTTTGGGAGCAAATTCACGCCCTTTTACATACTCAAAAGTAATGTTATCCGGAGCGATAAGTCCGCCGCGGGCGCCCATTTCGATGGTCATGTTGCAAATGGTCATACGGGCTTCCATGCTGAGATCGCGGATGGCATTGCCTGCATATTCCACAAAATAACCGGTGGCGCCACTGGCAGAAATCTGCGAAATAACATACAGGATAATGTCTTTGGCAGAGACGGCTTTGCCCAAAGTCCCTTCAATGTTTATCCGCATCTTTTTAGGCTTGGGCTGCAAAACACACTGACTGGCAAAAACCATCTCCACCTCGCTGGTGCCAATGCCAAAAGCAATGCTTCCAAAAGCACCATGTGTGGAGGTGTGGCTGTCTCCGCAAACAATTGTCATGCCTGGCAATGTTAACCCCAGTTCGGCACCAATCACGTGGACAATACCGTTGTAGGGATGCCCCAGACCATAAAGCTCCACACCAAATTCCTTGCAGTTGTCGGAAAGTGTTTGCACCTGAATACGTGAAAACTCCTCACGGATAGGTAGTTCCTGATGCAATGTGGGAATGTTATGGTCAGGTGTAGCGATGGTTCTTTCCGGTCTGAAAAGTGGGATTCCTCTTTTACGTAAGCCGGTAAAAGCCTGTGGGCTGGTTACCTCATGAATGTAATGGCGGTCGATGTACAGCACATCCGGCCCGTCATGAACGGAATCCACTACATGGCTATCCCAGATTTTATCAAATAATGTTTTTGGTTTCACGAATAATAAGTTTTATTAAATAATTTTTGAAATAGCATCTACAAAAGCCTCCACAGCACCCGTTATGATATCGGTACTGGCCGAAAATCCGTAGTACAATTTACCTCTGTTTTCGATCTGAACATGCACTTTCCCAAGGTCATCGCTACCACGTGTAATAGCTTGAATCAGAAATTCTTCCAGGTTAACTTTTCGCTTAATCAGCTGTTTCACAGCGCTGAAAGCTGCATCAATGGGGCCGTTTCCAGAGGCGGTAGCCGAATGGATCTCATTGTTTATCCTCAGCCGTACCGTGGCCATAGGAACAGCAGATTTACCACAAACGACTTGTAGCAATTCCAGCTTAATGGCATGGTCTTCCCGGGTAGTTTTCCCCACCAAAGCCCTCAGGTCATCCTCTTTGATGTCTTTCTTTTTATCGGCTAGAGTCAGGAAACGATCGTAAATCTTATCAATTTCAACTTTGGTAAAGTCATAGCCAAGGATTTTAAGACGGTGTTTCAGCGCTGCCCTGCCGCTGCGTGCCGTCAGCTCGATACTCGACTCTTTGATGCCCACATCTTTTGGGTTGATAATTTCATAGTTTTCCCGGTTTTTCAGTACACCATCCTGATGGATGCCCGAAGAATGGGCAAAAGCATTTCGCCCTACGATAGCTTTGTTGGGTTGTACCGGCATACTCATAAGTGACGAGACCAGACGACTGGTCTTATAGATTTGTTTGGTGTTGATTTCCGTGTAAAAGGGAAGGTCTTTGTGGCTTTTCAGGATCATGACCACCTCTTCGAGTGACGTGTTGCCGGCACGTTCGCCAATCCCGTTGATGGTTACCTCTACCTGCCGGGCGCCATTTAATACGCCTTCTATGGTATTGGCCGTGGCCATACCGAGATCGTTATGACAATGGGTGGAGATAACAGCCTTGTGAACGTTAGAGACATTTTCCATGAGGAAACGGATTTTCTCTCCAAACTCGGTGGGCAGACAATAGCCGGTGGTATCCGGAATGTTTACCACCGTGGCGCCTGCAGCAATGACCGCTTCCACCACTTTTGCCAGATATTCGTTATCGCTGCGACCGGCATCTTCGGCATAGAACTCCACATCCTCCACAAACTTTTTGGCATATTTAACCGCAGCCACAGCACGTTCCAGAATCTTATCGGGCGTAGAGTTCAACTTGTACTTGATGTGATAAGGTGAAGTGCCAATACCGGTATGAATCCTTTTCCGTTTTGCATACTGAAGGGCTTCGGCGGCCACTTCAATATCTTTTTCAACAGCACGTGTCAGACCGCAAATTACAGGTTTGGAAACGGCTTTAGAGATTTCTACTACCGAATGAAAATCGCCGGGGCTGGAGATGGGAAATCCAGCTTCAATCACATCCACACCCAGTTCTTCCAACCTTTTGGCCACTTCAATTTTCTCCACGGTGTTCAACTGACAGCCGGGAACCTGTTCACCATCCCGAAGGGTAGTGTCAAAAACAATAATTTTATCACCCATAATAGTTTTCTTTGAATTCCATACCTTTTTTCCTTTTCCTTATGCAAAAAAAAACTTCCCGTTTTTAGCGGGAAGTCTGTATCATAATAGCAACACTTTACAAAAATCCCTGTCAACACTTATCCCAAATAAGTATCGAAAGAATAAACCACCAAATGTTGCTGCGATTGTCCGTATTCATGGGGACAAATGTAAAAGTTTTTTGAAACTAACAACTTTTTGGGAATATTTTTTTAGAATATCTTTTCTGGCACACGGAAACATATTGAATATCAATGGTATAGCTAGTTGTTTTAGTTGCTTCCCGTATCTACCGGAAAAAAGCACCGTCTGACAACTCTATCTGCTTTTTTGTTCACTTAAATGGTAGCATCGCAGTGATGGTTGTAACAGGAAAGAACTTTTTACATCAGTCCCAGCTCCAGCTTGGCTTCATCCGAAATCAAATCCTGATCCCAAGGCGGGTCGAAAGTAATCTCCACATCTACATTTTTCACACCGGTGAGATACGAAATTTCTTCTTTCACCTGCTGGGGCATCACATCTGCCACCGGACAGTTGGGAGCTGTGAGGGTCATAACCACTTTCACATTTCCATCCTCATCCACTTTGTGCTCATAAATAAGTCCGAGTTCGTAAATATTGACCGGAATCTCCGGATCATAAATGTTTTTTAAAACATTGACAATTTTCTCTTCCAGCACTCTTTTTTCTTCAGCCGTCATTTTTTGATTGTTATTTGTTCATCTTAATCTGAAAAGCTCTGGCATACAGTATAATCTGTTTCACCATAGACGAAAGGCCATTGGCACGGGTAGGCGACAAATGCTCTTTCAACCCAATCTGCTCAATAAAATCCAGTTCGGCTTCCAGAATCTCTTTTGGTGTGTGTCCCGACAAAACACGGATAAGCAGACTGATAATTCCTTTTGTAATCACAGCATCGCTATCAGCTGTAAAGAATATCTTGCCATCTTTCAACTCAGCATGAAGCCACACCCGGCTCTGGCAACCGGAAATCAGATACTGGTTTGACTTATATTTTGCATCAATTAGCGGGAGTTCTTTTCCTAACTCAATAAGAAATGAATATTTGTCCATCCAGTCTTCAAACAGGGAAAACTCTTCAATAACCGTTTGTTCTTTTTCAGCAATATTCATCTTTGTATATTTTGATTTATATCCGTTAACGTAACATCCTGACTGCTTTCCGCACTGCTTCGGCAAAAATATCGATTTCTTCCATTGTATTGTACATTGCGAAAGACGCTCTTACTGTTCCGGGGATACAGTAAAAGTCCATAAGTGGCTGTACGCAATGGTGACCGGTACGAACAGCAATTCCCATCTGATCCAGCAACGTCCCCAAATCAAAAGGATGAATATCATTAATCAAAAAAGAGATGACGGCAGCCTTGTCTTTGGCGCGGCCGATAATACGCATTCCATCAATACCTTCCAACTTTTCTGAAGCATAATGCAGCAAGGCATCTTCGTGCTTTAAGATATCTTCCCATCCTGTTTCATCCACATAACGCAAAGCGGCTTCCAGTCCCAAAGCGCCTGCAACATTAGGTGTTCCGGCTTCATATTTATAAGGAATTTCGTTGAATGTGGTCTTCTCAAAACTTACCTCATCTATCATTTCTCCGCCAAACTGGTAGGGAGGCAACTTTTGGAGCCATGCAGAACGTCCGTATAATACGCCGATACCCATGGGCGCATAAACTTTGTGTCCCGAGAAAGCATAGAAATCAGCATCCAAATCCTGTACATCCACTTTAGTATGAGCAATGCCCTGGGCACCATCCAGCAGTACCGGAATCCCTTTTTTGTGGGCAATACGTACAATTTCTTTTACCGGATTGATAGTTCCCAGCACATTGGAGAGATGAGTAATTGCCAATATTTTTACTCGGGGTGTAAGTATCTTTTCCAGAAGATTCAGGTCAAGGGTTCCGTTGAGATCAACAGGAAGGACTTTTAAGCGGGCCTTTTTTTTCTCACACAATTGTTGCCACGGTACCAGGTTGGAATGATGTTCCATTCCTGAAACCACAATCTCGTCACCGGCCTGAACCCAAGGCGCAAAAACGGTAGCGAGCAGGTTGATAGACTCGGTAGTACCACGTGTAAAAATAATTTCTTTGCTCTCTTTAGCATTGATAAAATCCGCAACATATTTGCGTGCATTTTCGTAGACTTCCGTAGCTACCTGGCTGAGGTGATGCACGCCCCGGTGCACATTGCTGTTTTCTTTCAAATAATAGTCTGAGATCCTCTGAATAACAGGTAGCGGCTTCTGAGTAGTAGCCGCATTGTCGAGATAAACCAATGGGTTCCCGTTGATTTTTTGGTTAAGGATTGGAAAATCTTTTCTAATTTGGTTAATATCCATGGTATTAAATTTTGCTTAAATCGATATCAAATATAACGGGGGTTTCGGGGGTACTGCAATGTAAAACACACCGGTCGCAAATAGACAAGTCGCCTCGCAAACGCCGTTTCACCATGTCTTCAATACTGATACGAAGCGCTTCGATAGAAATCTCATTGATGATGGCATCGGCGAAAGCATACAAAAGCAACATGCGTGCGTCATCGAATGGGATGCCACGCTGCATGAGATAAAACAAAGCTTCATTATCCAGTTGGCCTACCGACGCCCCGTGGCTGCACTTCACATCATCGGCATAAATTTCCAGGTGCGGCATGGTATCCACATGTGCTGTTTTGGTCAGCAAAATGTTACTATTTCTTTGGAAAGCATTGGTTTGCTGCGCATCTCTCGCCACATAAATATAGCCATTGAAAACACCCGACGCTTCATTATCCAATATGCCTTTAAAAAGTTGATTGCTGTCACAATGGGGCATATTATGATAAACAAAAACCTGGTTGTCAATATGTTGCTGCTCGTCCACAAGATATAAGCCGCGAATATCTGACCATGCCCCTTCGCCATTCATCAAGTCGGCTATTTCATTCCGAATCAGTCCGCCATTGAGCGAGAATGCATTGATTTTCAACCGGCTGTTGGCAGACTGATGAATTGCAGTCTGGTTTAATAAAGCCGTTTCATCGTTCAGGTTTTGCAGTATGTAAAGCTCCAGTTCGGCATTTTCGTCGAGATAAATTTCGTTCACTTTGTTAATAAACCCGATATGATGATTTACCGAGTCATCGCAATGCAATAGCCTCAGTCTGGCATTTTTCCCAAGGATAATCAGACTACGGGCATTGATAACCAACCCGGGCATATTCAGAATATTGATAATTTGAAAGGTATTCTCTGCCTCCACATTGTCGGGCACATATATAAAAACACCATCGGCAGCCATAGCCGTGTTTAATGTCTTGAAACCATCTGTTTGCTGCATGATTTCGCCGTAATACTTTTCAATTAGCTCAGGATATTCCTGCATTGCTTTGGCCAGACTTCCCACAATCACGCCGTTTTTGTCCATGGTGAGTTTTTCCTCTTCGGTGCTGTAAAAACTGCCGTTCAGCACAGAAAGAACCCTGGTTTCAAAACCGTGTACCTCGCACAGAAAAATGTCACTAAGCTGTTTTTCGTAAGGAGTTTCGCTATCGAAGATTTCCAGGTTTTCTTCATAAATACCTTCCAGGTCGGTATTGCGCCACTGCTCCATCTTCTTGTGTGGAAAACCGGTTTGTTGAAAAGCCTCCATGGCTTCACGGCGCATTTTAATTACTTTCGGGCTATCGTGGCGACTTAACCTCTCCAAATGTTCGGAGAAATGTCGAATGAAATTTTCTTCCAGTGGATAGACTGCTCTTTTTATTTTTTCCATAACCTCTTTTCCTTTTGCCGGATTAGTCGTCAAACTGCTCTTTGATCCACTCGTAGCCTTTTTCTTCCAGCTCTATGGCCAGCTTTTTACCTCCCGATTTTACAATACGTCCATCATACATAACATGCACAAAATCAGGAACGATATAATCCAGTAAACGTTGGTAGTGGGTGATTACGATGAAGGCGTTTTCGCCGGATTTCAGCTGGTTTACACCACCGGCAACCACCCGCAAAGCGTCAATGTCGAGGCCAGAATCGGTTTCATCGAGGATAGCCAGCTCCGGTTCGAGCATGGCCATTTGGAAAATCTCATTTTTCTTTTTTTCGCCTCCCGAGAAACCTTCATTTACCGAACGATTGGTGAGCTTGGACTGAATTTGCACCAGCTTTTTCTTTTCTTCCATTTTTTTCAGAAACTCTCTTGCCGAGATGAGTGGCTGACCATGGTATTCTGCCCTGGCATTGAGCGCAGTACGCATGAAATTGGTCATGCTGACACCCGGTATTTCAATGGGATATTGAAAGCTGAGAAAGACGCCCTCATTGGCTCTTTTGTCTGGCGACCATTCGTTGATGACCTGGCCTTTATAAATAATTTCGCCCTGTGTTATCTCATAGCCCTCGCGTCCGGTGATGGCTGCTGCCAGCGTACTCTTTCCGGTGCCATTGGGTCCCATGATAGCATGGATTTCTCCTTTGTTGACACTAAAATTCAATCCTTTGAGGATCTCTTTTCCATCAATGGAGACATGTAAATTTTTTATGTTTAAAAGCATGTGTTCTTTATTTATTCGTTATCTGATTTATTATTCGGGTTTAGACACTTCCTCTATCCCACACTACCTTCCAATGTAATGGCCAGTAGTTTTTGTGCCTCCATGGCAAACTCCATGGGCAGTTTGTTCAGCACCTGTTTGGCATAGCCATTAACGATTAATCCGATGGCTTTTTCTTTATCAATACCACGCTGTTGGCAATAAAACAGCTGGTCGTCGGAGATTTTGGAAGTTGTGGCTTCATGTTCAACAATAGCCGTATCATTTCCCGTTTTTATGTAAGGGAAAGTATGTGCTCCGCATTTGTCGCCGAGCAACAACGAATCGCATTGCGAATAGTTGCGGGCATTATCGGCGTTTTTCGAAACCCTTACCAGCCCACGATAGCTGTTGTTGCTTTTTCCGGCGGAAATACCCTTAGAAATAATGGTGCTTTTTGTATTTTTCCCCAGATGTATCATTTTGGTACCTGTATCGGCCTGCTGGTAATTATTGGTTACGGCCACCGAGTAAAACTCGCCCACAGAGTTGTCACCCAGCAAGATGCAACTCGGATATTTCCAGGTAATGGCCGAGCCTGTCTCTACCTGTGTCCAGCTTATTTTAGAGTTTCGGCCTTTACACAAACCGCGTTTGGTAACGAAATTATAGATACCGCCTTTGCCCTCCTTGCTGCCGGGATACCAGTTTTGTACCGTGGAATATTTTACCTCTGCGTCATCGTGGGTAACAATCTCCACAATAGCTGCATGCAACTGGTTTTCGTCGCGCATGGGTGCGGTACATCCTTCCAGATAACTCACATAGCCACCTTCGTCGGCAATGAGCAAAGTGCGCTCAAACTGTCCGGTGTTGGCGGCATTAATTCTGAAGTAGGTGGAGAGTTCTATAGGACACCGGACCCCTTTGGGAATATAGCAAAATGATCCGTCGCTGAAGACGGCCGAATTTAAAGCAGCAAAGAAGTTGTCGGTGTATGGCACCACAGTGCCGAGATATTTCTTCACCAGATCCGGGTGATTTTTAACAGCATCACTTATGGAACAAAAGATAATATCGTGTTTGGCCAGTGTATCCTGAAAAGTAGTTTTCACCGAAACGCTATCGATGATAGCATCCACGGCTACCCCGCTCAGCCGTTTTTGTTCTTCCAGTGAAATACCCAGCTTATTAAAAGTGTCGAGCAGCTCTGGATCAACCTTATTCAGGCTTTCCAGCTCTTTCTTCGGCTTGGGAGCTGAATAGTAGATGATATCCTGATAATCAATAGGTGGGTGATGTAGCAATGCCCAGTTGGGTTCTTCCAGCGTGAGCCAGTGACGGAAGGCTTTCAGCCTGAATTCCAGTAACCATTCCGGCTCGTTTTTCTTTTTTGAAATGAAACGGACAGTGTCCTCTGTAAGTCCTTTTGGTGCCTGTTCCGACTCAATATCTGTTACAAAACCGTATTTATATTCTCCGGTAGTGACCTCTTCCAAAACGCGCTTGTCTCTCTTTTCGTCACTCATGGTGTATCTATTTAGATTAATTTTAAATTGAAGCGCAAAATTACAAAATAATGTACATCCGGAGGTGAAAAAACGTTAAGAAAATAATAGGGGATAAGAGGAGGAGTGTCTATAGCGAGATAAGTTCTTTTCTAAGTAGTTCAAGCTCGTGACCCATGAGTTTGTTTACCTGCTTTACCAGTGTTTTGAGTTGGTTTTTTGGCTGATCTTTCTGGCTGATGACTTCCATCTTTTGCAGGATTTCTCCCACTTCACTCAACCCAAAAAATCTTACAGAAGATTTCACCCTGTGGGCTGTTTTCCGAATATTTTCAACATCGTTCCTTTTACAAAGTAAGGTTAACTCTTTCAAATCGTTGGGGGTATTTTCCAGAAAAAGTTCCAGCATCTCTTTGATCTGCTGCTTGTCGTCATCAAGATAAGCCCGGAGCAAGGCCAGTTTGTCAGTTTTTTCAGCCATGTAAAATACCTTTATTTTTTAGCATCCGGTAAAGGGTTGATTTGCCGATACCCAGTTTTTCTGCTGTAAGTACTACATTCCCATCGAATTTTTCCAGAAAGTAGCGGATAATTTTTATGTTGTAGCCAGCCAGGGTGGTTTCTTCCGATAAAATATCCGACGGAACACCCGCGGAGTTAAAACTGATGTGTTGCTCCTCGATGTATTTTCCATCCGACATTACAGCAGCCAGTTCAACAATGGCTGCCAGTTCGCGGACATTCCCCGGATAGCTGTAACTCATTAGTCTGTCTTGTGCTTTTTTGGTAAACGCTTTTTGTTCCAGTCCGTTTTCTTCACAGTATTTTTGTACAAAAAACTTGGCCAGTAAAATAATATCCAGGCCTCTTTGCCTGAGCGGTGGTAACTTAATGGGTAGTCCGAGCAGGCGATAATAGAGGTCTTGTCTGAAACTACCCTTTTGTACCTCTTCGGCCAGGTTACGATGAGTAGCAACAATCAGCCGGACATCTGTTTTGATTACATCGTGGCCTCCCACGCGGGTAAGTTCTTTTTCCTGAATCACCCGCAGGAGCTTGGTCTGCATGTTGGCATCCATTTCGGCCACTTCATCCAAAAACAACGTGCCACCTTCGGCTACCTCAAACTTTCCTATTTTACGAGTGTTTGCACCGGTAAAAGCGCCTTTTTCATAACCGAACAATTCGCTTTCTATCAGCTCGTTAGGAATGGCGGAAACATTAATGGGAATAAAAGGCTTTTTGGCTCTTGGCGAATTATAATGAATAGCTTTAGCCACCAGCTCTTTGCCGGTTCCGGTTTCGCCAGAAATGGAAACTGTAATGTTAGAGTGAATGGCTTTATCCATTAGAGAAAAGACTTTTTTCAGCGCCGGACTGCTGCCTTTCATAATATTTCTAAAAGCATATTTCAACTCTATTTCATCTTTTAGCTCATCCAATTCGATGCGCAGGTCTTTGTGCTTCCTAATATTATTCACCGTATTCCACAGCCTGTCTTTGGTATCTGCATCTTTCACAAAATAGTCATAAGCTCCGCCTCTGAGTAACCCGACAGCTGTTTGGATATCATCCTGCCCCGAAACGATAATTATCGGAAGATGGGGATAATCCACCTTAATTTTCTTCAATACCTCATCACCTGGAATATCAGGCAAACCATAATCAAGCGAAATCACATCCGGTTTTAGGTAAAGCTTGTCAAGACATTCTTTTCCTGTTTTGAAAAGATAGACTTCATTGTCGGGATTTAGAGCTAAATGTCGCTTTAAGAGCTCCCCATAAAAAAGATCATCTTCAACCACGAAAATTTTTAGCGGACGTTTCATAACGGACTTATTTCTTTTTAGTTTAATGTTTTACCTCATTTCATGATTAAAGTTTCCAAAAATTGGAAATTTCCCAAAATGAGAATTATAATTTTGCTTTCACCTATTAAATTTGAGTCAAGTTCCTAACTATCCGTGCAAAACACATGCCCCTTTCGGCAAAATACTTGTAATCAGTATTATGTGTAAATCGAATGAGAAATAAATAGGCTTTTCCCATTATGAGAATTGTTCCCAAACGGTAAAACATTCCATTTTTGGATAAGTATATTCCGTATTTGTAACTAATTTTTTGAGAATTAACAGTTTATAGCTTACAGCTCCCGATGTGTATTGTCGCAAAACGGCCCTTTTTTGCTGTAACGACACATACACCACTTTACCCGCTGTGGCACTTCAAGCACTACTTTAACAGGACGAAAAGTTGTCCCGCTGTGCGAGCCATCGCAAAATGGTTGGTTTTTACTGCGTCCACACGCGCACCAGAAGTATGTCCCGGCCTCCATATCCATTTTCAAGGAGTGCTTCTGTACAATAAACGGTTTGTCAATGATTTCTGTTTGTGAGAAAAATGAAACCCGTCAACTACACATATTAGGCAAAGTTATGAAATTTATTCAGAACCATTCTAAACTAATTGTATCTTTGTGGCTTCTCAACAACAAAAACGGGAGGATTTCATGCGAAAACTTTTCTATCTGATTATTTTCCCAATGTTAAAAGCAACCAAACCATGAAAAAAACAATCTTTATCACCGGTGCTTCTTCCGGTATTGGCCGGGCAGCAGTCGAACTTTTTGCCCAAAAAGGCTGGAACGTGGCTGCCACCATGCGCTCCCCCGAAAAAGAGCAATCTTTACAAAAACTTGATAATGTCCGCCTTTTCCGGCTGGATGTTACCCAACCCGAAACCATTACCCAGGCCTTTGAAAGTGCGCTGAAGGATTTTGGCGATATCGATGTGTTGGTCAACAATGCCGGCTACGGTGCCGTGGGAATATTTGAAAAAGCCGAACCCGCTCAAATTCAAAAACAGTTTGACACCAATGTGTTCGGACTAATGAATGTAACCCGTGCCTTTCTGCCCTATTTCAGAAAACGGAAAGCAGGACGAATTATCAACATTTCATCTGTGGGAGGCCGGATTACATTCCCTGTTTATAGCGTTTATCACGCCACAAAATGGGCAGTGGAAGGCTTTTCCGAATCACTGCAATTCGAGCTGAAACCATTTAACATCGCAGTGAAACTTGTGGAGCCGGCAGCTATTAAAACCGACTTCTATTCCCGCTCAAAAGATGTTTTTCAAAAGGAGGGTTTTCCTGAATATGAGGCATACGAAAAAGTAACATTATCCAATGCAGACAAATTTGGCGAAGAGGCTCCCGGCCCGGAGGTTGTGTCCAAAACTATCTGGAAAGCCGCCACAAGTCGCTGCAAAAAGATACGTTACGTATCAAGTACTCAGGGGAAAATGCTGCTGTTCATACGAAAGATTATCCCA
>VAPE01032767.1_pt1 | contig 33287 bp, 31 predicted proteins | sample 3393911 | NCBI WGS metagenome assembly VAPE01 (sample SAMN08290436, study PRJNA428436) | hydrothermal vent metagenome | isolation source: Deep-sea hydrothermal vent chimney | place: Atlantic Ocean: South-mid Altantic Ridge
AAGGGCACGAAGGTTATCTTACAGATAAAAGAACTGCTTACAACACATTAACTACTACTGCTTACCACGAAGAGCACGAAGGGCACGAAGGTTATCTTACAGATAAAAGAACTGCTTACAACACATTAACTACTACTGCTTACCACGAAGAGCACGAAGGGCACGAAGGGGGCTGAGAGGGCGGCGGGGAGGTGCATTTTTATCATGATGTTTGGAGGTATTCGGTAAAAAAGTGTAAAATAAACCTATGGAAGGGGGGGAAGGGAGGATCAATGGGCTACTATGTTATCCTCAGCACATTAACCGATGAGGGAAGGAAGACCCTCAAGGAAAACCCTGAAAGGATACTTGAAGTCAACAGGGAACTTGAAACAATGGGCGTTAAGGTAAAAGAGCAGTTTGCGGTTCTCGGTCCATACGATTTTGTTAATATCGTGGAGGCGCCCGATAATGAAACCGTAATTAAGATGTCGGTCGAGATCGGCGCAAGGGGAACCGTGCAGTTACTAAGTCTGCCGGCGATACCGGCAGAGGAGTTGATCACTAAACTGAGATAAGTCCACTCCCCCCTTCCTGTCTCTATGTAGGATTACAGGTTTGAATAAAAGGTGTTAAATAGTTTAGAATATCATTGATCCTAAGCCTTTGGTTTAGAGAAACCCATAAAGAGGAGGTTGAAGATGGAAGACGTAAAGCCTGATCAGACACTTGACACAAAAGGACTCAACTGCCCGATGCCTGTCCTGAAGACCAAGAAGGCCCTTGAATCAGTTCAGTCCGGCCAGATACTTGAGGTGATAACCACCGATCCCGGGTCAAAATCCGACATCCCCGCACTACTTAGGCGTTTAGGTCACGAACTGGTCGAGACCAAGGAAGACGGTGGAGTAATATCCTTTTATATAAAGAAAAAATAGATCGGACTGATCGGACTGATCGGACTGATCGGACTGATCGGTCTGATCGGTCTGATCGGTCTGATAGGATGAGGTTTTCTACATTTATAACAGCATTTATAACCGTAATCCTGCTCTTTGCTGCAAACACCGTTCATGCGACCATATACAAGTACGTTGACCGAAACGGCGTGCTCCACTTCACCGATTCCCCCCCGGCCGGGGATGCAAGGGCGTTAAAGGCCCGGGATTCAGGCGATGTGTATCCGGACTACAGAAGGATCGCAGAAGAGACGGCAAGGAAATACGGTGTAAGCCCCAGGCTGGCAAAGTCCATGATCGAGGTTGAATCCGGATGGAACCCCGGAGCGCTCTCCAGGAAAGGGGCGATGGGCCTGATGCAGCTCATGCCTGAAACTGCGAGGCTCTACGGTATATCGGACCCCTTCGATCCTGAAGAGAACATAGATGCAGGCATACGTTACCTCAAGTATCTCATCGACCGTTTTGGAAAGCTTGAATTCGCCCTTGCCGCATATAACGCCGGACCTACAACTGTGGACAAATACAGGGGGATACCACCCTTCAGGGAAACGAGGAATTATGTAAAAGCCATCATGGGTCTTTATAACGGCAAAGGGCATGCCTCCATGTTCCGCATCTATAAGGTTGTCCTCGACGACGGGACCACGGTCTACACAAACTCCCCCGTCTACCTCAAAGACCTTTCATCCTTCTGAAGAACCCTTCCTGTTTTCATCTGTTTTTTTGGAGTTTATCCTGAAATCCATTTCTTGCGGTTTTCCGTAAGTCCGGATGGTTTTTTGTGAAAACTTGCAGGAAACATGTTAAACTATCGACTTGTTGAGAATATACCAAATTTTCTTCAGGGGATGGGCTGTAAATGGAAGAACAGAAGCGGATTGTTGAGGAAATACTGAAACTCAAGGACCGGAGAAGGGCGGTGCTCCTGGCCCATAACTACCAGAGGGACGAGGTGCAGGAGATCGCGGACTTCGTTGGTGATTCCCTGGAACTGTCAAGAAAGGCAGCAGGGGTTGACTGCGACGTTATCGTGTTCTGCGGTGTCAACTTCATGGCAGAGAGTGCATCCATACTCTCACCTGAAAAGACTGTTTTACTGCCGGAACCCGATGCAAACTGCCCGATGGCGGACATGATCCGCGTGGAGGGTGAAAGAAAGGTCTGGAAGAGCTTTCCCGGCTATGAGCAGCAGCCGGCCTTTGTTTTTCCTCACGGTTATACGTTAAGGAACATCAAGGCTGAACACCCGGGCCTGCCTGTAGTTACATACGTTAATACAACCGCGGATGTCAAGGCCGAGAGTGACATCTGCTGCACATCCGCAAACGTGGTCAAGGTTATAGAATCGCTCCCCGGCAGCGAGGTAATATGCATACCCGACAGAAACCTCTCTGCATGGGCAGCAACAAAGACCAACAAAAAAATCATATCCTGGGACGGCTTCTGTCATGTCCATGACCGGGTGACTGCAGAGGATGCAAGGAGGGCGCGCAGGGAGCATCCCGATGCGGTCCTGATGGCACACCCGGAGTGCCGGCTCGAGGTGCTTGAGCTTGCCGATCACGTAACAAGCACATCGGGTATGCTCAGGCACGCAGGGTCCTCCGGTGCCGGGGAGTTTGTTGTAGGCACCGAGATCGGCCTTATGTACCGCCTGAGGAAGGAAAACCCGGGCAAGGTCTTCCACCCCCTGAGGAAGGATATGATCTGCCCCAACATGAAGAAGACAAGGCTCACAAGCGTTCTCACAGCCCTTAGGGAGATGAAACACGCAATCAGTGTCCCTGAGGATGTCAGGGTCAGGGCGAAGAAGGCCCTTGACAGGATGCTGGAGATAAAATAGCGGAACAACCGGTCATAATGAAGCAAAACTTCCATATCCTCACCCTTGGCTGTCCTAAAAACGAGGTTGACTCCGAAGGGGTCGGATCGGCCCTCCTGTGGAAAGGCCTCCGTCCTGTAGACAGCCCGGAAGATGCGGATGTGATCCTCATAAACACCTGCGGCTTTATAGAGGACGCAAAGAAGGAGTCCATCGATGAGATCTTCAGGATTATAGGAACCAGGAAGGAAACGCAGAAGGTGATCGTCTTTGGATGCCTTACAGAGAGGTACAGCGACGAAATAAAAAAGGAGATACCCGAAATAGATGCCGTATTCGGTGTTGACTCCCTCAGGGATATCGAGGGGTACATCACGGGTTCATCAGAAGAGGCCTGCGACAAACCCTTTCAGGCTGAAGAATACAGGAAGAATTCCTCTTATGGATATCTCAAGATTGCAGAGGGCTGTGACAGGAAGTGCAGTTTCTGCTCCATCCCCTCGATCCGGGGAGGATTCAGAAGCCTCAAACCGGATACCGTACTGAGGAAGGCAGAGGGGATGATAAAAAGCGGCGTTAAGGAGATCATTCTGATAGCCCAGGACATAACCTCCTACGGCAAGGACCTGGGGGGATACGGTCTTCCCGATCTGATCGGGGAACTCGCCTCAATCCCCGGCGATTTCTGGATGAGGCTGCTGTACCTCTACCCCGTCTCAATCGATGAGAGGCTGCTGCGGGCTATCTCGGAAAACACCAAGGTCTGCAGGTATCTCGATATCCCCTTTCAGCATTCCGACCAGGGGATACTGGGCCGCATGAACCGCCCCGGGTCAGGGCAGACGTACAGAAGACTCATCGGTGATATCAGGGCCGCCATCCCGGACATCACCCTCAGGAGCAGCTTTATAGTGGGCTTTCCTGCGGAGAGAGATGAGGAGTTCCATAACCTTCTCGATTTCGTCAGGGAGTCGGGGTTCGACAGGCTCGGGGCATTTATTTACTCAAATGAAGAGGGTACGGGTGCGTATGAACTCGGGGGACAGGTCCCCCCGGATATCAGGCAGCAGAGATATCACGAGCTTATGACGCTGCAGTCGGGGATATCACTCGGGAAGAATAAATCGATGATAGGGCGGACCCTCAAGGTAGTGGTCGATGAGACGGGGGGCTCCACCGCGATCTGCCGGTACGAGGGCCAGGCACCCGAGATCGACGGCGTAGTCCTCGTGGATATCAGGGACCAGGCGCCGTCCGTGAGTGAGTTTGTCCGTGTAAGGATTACAGGGGCGTACGACTACGACCTCAGGGGTGAATTGATATGACCAGGAGGCAGCTGACAACACATATAGTTCTCTTCCTTCTTACCGTCATGTCGACCCTTGCAGCAGGTGCACTCCAGAAGGGGATAAATATATTTCACGAACCCCTCAGGATTATAGAGGGCTTCCCCTTCTCCGTATCCCTCATGGCAATCCTCCTTACCCATGAGCTGTCACATTTCTTTGCATCCCGCAGACACCATACAGAGGCAACCCTGCCTTATTTTATCCCGGCCCCTTCAATAATCGGCACATTCGGTGCCTTTATAAAGATGAAATCCCCCATTGTGAGCAGAAGGGCGCTCATCGACATAGGGGCCTCCGGACCGATCGGGGGTTTCATTGTGGCGCTTTTCGTCACAATAATCGGGCTCCAGCACTCGGTAATCGGCTCATTCACCCCGGGACAGGACGGTATTGTACTTGGTGATTCCATCCTCTTCTCGATTCTCTCAAAAATCATCCTCGGCGTCCCCCCCGAGGGGAAGGACATAATGCTGAACCCCATTGCCTTTGCCGGATGGATAGGCATGTTCGTGACCTCCATGAACCTCCTGCCCATAGGCCAGCTCGACGGAGGGCATATTGCCTATGCCCTGCTTGGCGACAGGAGACACAGAAGACTCTCGGTAACGCTCGCAATAGTCCTTGCATGTGCCGGTATAGCGAGGATCTATCTCTACAGCGGATACTTCTCCGGTCCTTTTTTCGATGCACTGCGCAACAACCTGTGGGAGGGCTGGGCTGTCTGGGCCTTGCTGCTCTTTCTCCTGGGGCTGAAGCACCCGCCGGTGGTATACTGGGAGACCCCGCTCCAGAAAAGCAGGAGGATAATAGGATGGCTGTCTCTCGTGATATTTATAATAACCTTTACCCCTGTGCCGTTCAGGATGGGCTAACCAACTTCCGTGACCGTGAGCCCCTGTCCTTACTTTCCGATACAGAACTCCGCAAATATCCTGTTGAGGATATCCTCGGTGGTGACAGACCCCACAATCTCACCAAGCCCGTCCAGGGCATCACGGAGTTCAAGCGCTATAATCTCATAGGGTTTGCGGGAGGTTATGGCATCCACCCCCCTCCGTAGGGCATCACAGGCCATGTCTATCGCAATCCGGTGGCGGAGGTTCGTTATCACTACACCCTCCGACAGGCATACCTCACGTAACAGTGTCCTCTCAATCTCCTCTTTCAGGGATTCAAGTCCCTCAAGGGTTCTTGCAGAAATTACGACCCGGGGAACGTCATCGGGCAGTTCAGCTTTATCTAACCCTGCAGCAAGGTCGGACTTGTTAAGCACCAGGATGCACTTCTTCCCCCTTACCCTCTCCATGACATGCCTGTCCTCCTCACTCAGGGGCCGGCTGCTGTCGAAGAGAGTTAGCACGATGTCTGCACCTTCAATAGCCCTGAGGCTCCTCTTGACGCCTTCGCTTTCGGCAAGGTTGCGGGCCTCCCTGATCCCAGCGGTATCCATGATCCTCAGGGGAATGCCGTTTAGGTTTACGTACTCCTCTATGATATCCCTCGTTGTCCCGGGTACATCGGTAACGATTGCCCGGTCACTCTCCATCATCGCATTCAGAAGTGAGGACTTGCCCACATTCGGTCGTCCAACGATGGCAACAGAGACCCCTTCGCGAAAGAACCTGCCCCCCTCATAGGACTTCGAGAGCCTCTCAAGCTCCCCGATCAGGTAATCGACTCTCTCCAGTATCCCGTCCTCCTCAGACAACTCCAGATCATCCTCGGGAAAGTCGATATATACCTCTATCCTGGCAGCGGCGTCTGCAAGAATCTCCCTGAAACCGGTTATCCGCTTTGACAGCCTGCCTGAGAGCTGCTCCAGGGCGATCCTGCCGCTTTGCTCCGTTTTTGCCCTGATAAGGTCGATCGTTGCCTCGGCCTGCGAGAGATCTATCCTTCCGTTCATGAAGGCCCGCAATGTAAACTCGCCCGGACCTGCAAGCCTTGCACCCCCACAGATCACGGCCTCAAGGACCCTCCTGATGGGCAGTATACCGCCATGGCAGTTTATTTCCACAACATCCTCCCTTGTGAACGTATGGGGCGCCCTCATAACAGACAGGAGGACCTCGTCCATGATCTCATTGCCATCCGGAGACACGATATGTCCGTAATGAATGGTATGGGAGGGGACTTCTCCGAGGTCTTTACCCTTTGGCGAACGAAAGAGCCTCCCGGCTATCTCCACCGCCCCCTTACCACTCAGCCTAACGATACCGATACCGCTTTCTCCGGGAGGGGTGGATACTGCCGCTATGGTGTCATCAAGGACTATCATATCAGATTATTGACTGCCGGGTTCTTGCTTGACAGGAGGTTGAGAATAGTGATAACTATACCTGACATACATACAGCTGCGCTATCGGGGTTTATAGAAAAATGGGGTGAGTGATGGGGATCGAACCCACAACCCCTGGAGCCACAGTCCAGTGCTCTAACCGATTGAGCTACACTCACCACAATGAATTTTTATTTTATCATAAATTAAATAATTTTTGGTTTATTCGTGAAAAAGTTAAAAACACTTGATCAGTCCTACCTCCTGCCTCCTGCCTCCCGCCTCCTGCCTCCCGCAATGCTGTCCGGGGGCCTTCAGGGTGCGGAATTCGGAATGACAACATATACGTTTTCTGGATTTGGATACGGCCTGCTTGCCTGACTTGCAAAAAATAAGTTATTTTATAAGTATAGGTTTATTACCATAAGGCAACTGCCGGTTACCATAAATACACATCTCGTGGAGGAAAGATGCAAAAGACTGTCGAGGACATTAACCCGACCAAGAAACGTTTTACCGTTGAGATACCCGCCGATGTACTTGAGGAAAGGATAAACAGCGCACTTCGGGAATACGGAAAGAGCGCCAGGCTGCCGGGTTTCAGACCGGGGAAGGTGCCTCTCTCTCTCCTGGACAAGCGTTTTGGCAAGGATGCGGAAACCGAGGTACTGGAGAGGGTGATACCCGAGTACTACCTGAAGGCTATCAAGGAGGAAGACATCATACCTGTAATTCCCCCTGTTTTTGAAGAGTATGACTTCAAGAGAAAGACCCCATTCAAGATGACCTTCACCATCGAGGTCAGGCCGGAGATCCAGGAGATCAGGTACGAGGGTCTTAAGATCAAGGACGAAAAGATCGAGGTTACGGATGAGGATGTAGAAAATACCCTCCAGAGGCTCAGGCTGGAGAAGTCCTCTTATGAGAAGGTCGACGGCCCCATCGAGGAAAATGATCTTGTGGTTGTAGATTACAGGATCGCAGAGGAAGACAAGGAGGTCAAGGACCAGTTCATAAAGGTCGGCAGCGATATAATTCCTGAAGAGATATCAAGGGAACTTCTGGGAAAGAAGCAGGCGGAATCATTCGAGGTAACCGCCCCCTTTCCCGAGGACTATGTCAACAAGAACTTCAGCGGGAAGACCCTGACCCTGAAAGGGACCGTCAACGAGGTTAAAAGGCTCAATGAAGCGGAGTTGAACGACCAGTTTGCAAAGGACCTCGGGTATAAAGACCTCACTGAATTGAGGGTGGCCGTTAAGGAGTCGGTCCTTAAAGCCAAGGAGGAACTCCTTCAGAACAGGCAGAAAGGTGAAATAATAGAACAACTCCTGAAGGAACACCGGTTTTCCATCCCCGAGGGTCTACTTGAGACCGAGATCAATGCAATCAACAATGAGGAAAAGAGAAAAAACCCCGAGGTTGATCTGGACGCAATAAAGGAGGAATCCAGGGAAAAGGCAACAAGGAATGTTAAGCTGAACCTCATACTGGATACCGTTGCCGACCGGCAGGAGATCTCCATCAGTGATGAAGAACTGAAAAAAAAGATCCTCGAGTTATCAAACAGTATGTACATTACACCGGAGAACTTTATGAAGATGTACCTTCCCGATGAAAACGCCTACTACTACTTCAGACAGAACATTATCAGGGAAAAGACTATAGACTACATTTACGAGAGGGCTGTCAGTGTGGAGGAAGACAGCGAACCCTCAGGCAAAGAAGAGAGCGAAATGGAACTGAAAGGAGAAGACGAATGAGTCTCATACCTATTGTAATCGAACAGACCGGCAGGACGGAAAGGGCCTATGACATATACTCAAGACTCCTGAAGGACAGGATCATATTCATTGGCACCGTCATCGATGATCATCTCGCAAATACCGTCATTGCACAGTTGCTGTTCCTGCAGACCGAAGATCCTGAGAAGGATATCCATGTTTATATAAACTCACCGGGCGGCGGAATCTCCTCCGGTCTTGCCATCTACGATACCATGCAGTATGTAAAGCCCGACATCGCCGCATACTGTCTTGGACAGGCAGCCAGCATGGGGGCGCTGCTCCTTGCCGCCGGTGCAAAGGGGAAGCGCTTTGCCCTCCCACACTCAAGGATAATGATCCACCAGCCCATGGGAGGGTTCCAGGGCCAGGCCACGGATATCGAAATCCATGCCCGGGAGATACTGAAGATGAAGGACAACTTAAACAGGATCCTTTCAAACCATACCGGTCAGGCCCTTGAGAAGGTACAATCAGACACGGACAGGGATTTTTTCATGTCCGCCGATGAGGCGAAGGACTACGGGATCGTCGATGACGTAATATACAAAACGCAGAAATCGTGATCCCCCGGGATATTTTATAATAAATATAACACCCTGCGGTCTCAGCCGCAGTTGCATATTTCCGTCATTCCCCGAAAGCGTTCGGGGAATCTTTTTTGTGATGCCGGACAAGCGGGAATGACACCGGAAATACACATACAATTTTCAGACGCCCCGCCGTCTTTGCGGCGGGGTAGTTCACTATGGAGGAATTTAATGGCCAAAAAGGTTGAAGATAAGCTGGGCTGCTCTTTTTGCGGCAAGAGTCAGGAAGAGGTTAAAAAACTTATAGCCGGACCGTCCGTCTATATATGCGATGAATGCGTCGGCCTGTGCAATGAAATACTCGCTGAGGAGATGGAGACCGAAAGCGATGGGAAGGCCCATCCTGAACTTCCTGCCCCTGTCGAGATACACAATGCCCTTAACGAATACGTAATAGGTCAGGAAAAGGCCAAGAAGGTCCTGTCCGTTGCAGTCCACAACCATTACAAGAGGATATACAGTTCGCTGAATTCCGATATAGAGATTCAGAAGAGCAATATCCTGCTGATCGGACCAACGGGAACCGGCAAGACACTGCTTGCCCAGACCCTTGCGAGGATCCTCGACGTACCCTTTACAATCGCTGATGCCACCACCCTTACCGAGGCAGGTTATGTCGGTGAGGATGTGGAAAATATAATTCTCAAGCTCCTTCAGGCGGCAAACTATGACGTCCAGAAGGCACAGAGGGGTATCATCTACATAGATGAGATCGACAAGATCGGGAGAAAGACCGACAGTCCGTCCATAACAAGGGATGTCTCCGGAGAAGGGGTGCAGCAGGCCCTTCTGAAGATCATCGAAGGTACCGTTGCCAACGTCCCTCCCCAGGGTGGACGGAAGCATCCGCAACAGGAATACATTCAGGTTGATACCACGAACGTCCTCTTTATATGTGGAGGAGCCTTTGTCGGACTTGAAGATCTAATCGAGCGCAGAACCGGCAAGAGGACCGTTGGGTTCGGCACTAATGTCACCGCCCGCCGCAAGATAGGTAATATCTTTAGTATCGTTGAACCTGAGGATCTGATCAAGTATGGACTCATACCCGAGTTTGTCGGCAGGCTGCCGGTTATTGCGATACTCGACGAGCTTGATGAGTCAGCCCTCGTTACGATACTGCTAAAACCGAAGAACGCCCTGACAAAGCAGTTCGAAAAACTCTTCTCCCTTGACAATGTAAAGCTGCGGTTTACCGAGGGTGCATTACAGGCCATTGCCAAAAAGGCGATCGAGAGGAAAACGGGCGCCAGGGGGCTGAGGGCAATCCTTGAAGATACCATGCTTGAAGTAATGTACGAGATACCTTCCCAGAAGAGTATAAGGGAATGTGTAATTAAGGAGGAGGTTATCACCAGGAAGGAAAGGCCGATCCTTATATACGAAAACACCGTCGAGTCCGCTTAGATATGAAAACTGAAGGGCGGGTCTGAATCTCAGCCGGTCAGGGTCTGCGGGGTTTGTTTATCGATGCGATAATGGCGGAGAGGATGGAATCCCTCACAGCGGGGTCCTTTATCTCTGCGTCCACGTAATCCCTCAGTGAATCGGGGATATCAACCTTGTCCCTGTCATGCCGGATCGGCCTCTCCCTCTTTCTGTAAACCCTGCCCAGTTTAAACCTGACGTTACGCACCCCATATGCGGAGAGTCTCTTCCTTATTTCCTCCGTATGATTTCTGACCTCATAGAGCCACTGGGTCGAGTCAACATAGACAAGGAGTGTCCCCTTGGTCAGGGATGACGGAAAGAGATGATCCGACAGTGGTGGGGGAATTGTCCTGCGGAAATCGCGTCTCAGCGTATAGAGCAGTAGTTTCTCATAAAGCCCGAGGCCTTTGACAATGGCTTCAATTTCCCGGCTCACACTCTTCATAGGGACGATCCGGACCCTGAATCAGATGGATTCAACATAACACTATGAACCGCCTCGCAGGAAAACCGCTAAGGGGCGGTTTGTTTGATTTAGAGTCAAGCTCTCCGACCAAGGGTCGCTGCTTTCGGCAAGGTGCATTGTAAAGGCCCGGAGGACAGGGTATCGGATCAGATCAGATCAGAATGCCTTGGTTACGCTACCGGACCTTATGCATCTGGTGCAGACCCGGGTCTTCTTTGGACCACTTTCGGTAATGATCCTGATCCTCTGAAGGTTCGGTTTGAAAACCCTCTTTGTGCGCCTTTTTGAATGACTCACATTGTTGCCGACAAGTCTTTTTTTTCCACAGACATAACAAATGGCCATTTCCACTCCTTAATTATAAAAGTCGTGATTTGAAGAAAAGTGTCCGAATATGATAACATTTTAAGATAATCATCGCAAGCCCCAGAAAAACATGAAAGGAACATAAATGGGAAAGATAAGAATCTACGAGCTTTCAAGAAAGATAAAGATCGGCAACAAGGAGATCATCGATGAGTTGGAAAAGAGGGGTCTTAGAGGTAAAACCCACTCCTCGACCTTAGACCCCGAACTTGTTACGAGCCTGGAGGAGACCTTCAGGAAAAGGTCGCAAAAAAAGTACGCCCCCGAAAAGACAAGCACGGCTGAAAAGGAGAAGAAGAAAGAAAAGGAAGGGAAGAAGGCCAAAGAGCCCCCTTCATCTGCAAAACCTCCCGTGTCACACGTCAAGACGAAAGAGGAGAAAAAAAAGACCGCAAAAAAGGCAAAGAAGGCAAAACCCGAATCCCTAACCGAAGAAGAAGATATTGCACTGCCCGACAAGCTCAAGAAGGAGATCGAGGACCAGCAGGATGAAAAGCTCAAGACCAAAAGCATGCAGAGGGCCTTTCAGGCGATAAGGAAAATAGAGCCCAAAAGATGGGTTGATCACAAGTCGTCCAAGAAGTTCAGGGGCAGACACCAGCACTTCAGAAGAGGAGTGACCTCTGCCCAGCCCCCGACGGTATCCACTGCCGCCCCGAGGAAAAAGGCGATAAAGCTGCCCGAGGGGACAACTATAAAGGAATTCTCGGAGCTGATCGGGCAGAAGGTCTCAGATGTAATAAAGAAGTTCATGGAACTTGGAAGCATGGTAACAATAAATCAGCCCTTAGATTTTGAATCTGCGATCCTCATTGCGGATACCTTCGGGGTAAAGGTGGAACCCGCCTCCATCGAGGAAATAGCACCCGAGGTGGAAGAGGCCCTTGAGGAGAACCAGGAAGATCTTACGCACAGGGCTCCTGTTGTAACCGTTATGGGCCACGTTGACCACGGAAAGACATCACTCCTCGACGCCATCAGAAAGAGCCGTGTCACCGAAAGTGAAGCAGGCGGAATCACTCAGCATATAGGTGCCTACAAGGTCAACCTCAAGGGAAGGGACATAGTGTTCCTGGACACCCCCGGTCACGAGGCGTTTACCACAATGAGGGCGCGTGGCGCCCAGGTCACCGATATCGTCGTCCTCGTTGTAGCCGCTGATGACGGCGTCATGCCCCAGACCATTGAAGCAATAAACCATGCAAAATCCGCAAATGTCCCTATCATCATAGCCGTCAACAAGATAGACAAGCCCAATGCGAACCCTCAAAAGGTCAGGACGGAGCTTGGCGAGTACGATATAGTCCCGGAGGAGTGGGGAGGCAAGAATATATTCGTGGACGTCTCTGCAAAACAGAAAACGGGAATCGACGACCTCCTGGAGATGATAATCCTCCAGTCCGAGATCATGGAACTGAAGGCCAACACAAAGCGTGCTGCCCGCGGCGTGACGATCGAATCAAGGCTCGACCGCGGAAGGGGACCCGTTGCAACGGTCCTTGTCCAGTCAGGCACTCTGCGGATCGGCGACACCTTCATCTCGGGGAGCACCTACGGGAAAGTGAGGGCACTCATAGACGACCGCCGTAAGCGTGTCACTGAAGCAATCCCCTCAACGCCTGTAGAGGTAATCGGCTTTTCGGAGGTACCCCAGGCCGGCGACCAGTTTGTGGTTGTAGAGGATGAGAAAAAGGCAAGACAGGTCGCGATGACCAGGCAGCACAAGGAACGTCTTGCCGAGATGTCACGGGCAAAGAAGGTCAAACTGGACAAGATCTTTTCCCAGATCCAGGAAGGTGAGATAAAGGAACTCAATATCATCATAAAGGCGGATGTGCAGGGGTCGGTTGAGGCATTAAAGAGTTCGCTGGAGAAAATAACCCATCCGGAGGTTAAGGTCAGGGTAATACATACTTCCGCAGGCGGCATAAACGAATCCGATGTGATGCTTGCAGCGGCATCAAATGCAATAATCATAGGGTTTAATGTCAGACCTGAGCCGAAGGCAACACAGGCAGCCGAACGGGAGGGTGTCGACATAAGGCCCTATACGGTTATATACGAAGCCATAGATGATATAAAGAAGGCCCTCGAAGGTATGCTTGAACCAACTCTCAAGGAGAATGTGATCGGCAGGGCAGAGGTAAGAAATATCTTCTCTATTTCAAGAATAGGTACCATTGCAGGCTGCTATGTCCTTGACGGCACCATTAAGAGAGCGAGTAACGGCATAAGGGTACTAAGGGACAATATTGTCATCTATCAGGGACGAATCGGGTCACTTAAGAGGTTCAAGGAGGATGTCAGAGAGGTACAGGCAGGTTACGAATGCGGGATACTCGTTGAGAACTTCAACGATATCAAGGTCGGGGATATCCTTGAAAACTTCGAGATAGAGAAGATTGCGGCAACACTATAAGGGGGCAAGGATTCCCGACAAGCGGGAATGACACAACACGCGCAACAATTTATGACCCTATGTATAAGTACCTTCTTGAATTATGATTGTTGGTCTTTTAACCTTTGAACTCTTCATCCCTGAGGCAGGCTCTCTTAAATCCAAAAGGTACGTAATCAGGTCAATAAAGGACAGGCTGAAGAGATACAACGTCTCGGTAGCTGAAGAGGCAAACAACCTCTGGCAGAGGAGTGTTCTTTCCGTTGTCTGTGTTACTAACGACGCCTCTCATCTCTACAGTACGTTTGAGAAAATAAAGAGGCTGATCAACTCCGAGGTATCCGTTGAAGTGCTGAATGTGGAGATGGAATTACTTTAAGACCCTCCGGGAAGTTGAGCGGAAGAAAAACGCAGGATAAATCACGAAGAAGCCTGAAGAACCGAATTCAAAAGGAATACACATGTTACCCTATAAGAGATCAAAACGTGTTGGTGACCAGTTCAGAAAGGAGCTGGCCGATATAATAATGAGGAGGATGAAAGACCCCAGGCTCGGATTCGTCACCATAACATCCGTTGAGGTCACCGACGATCTCCGGAATGCCCGTGTCTATATTACGATCCTCCACAAGGAGAACACCAAAGCGGCACTTGATGCATTGAATTCCGCGGGCGGCTTTTTAAGGGCCGAGGTCGGGAAGAGGGTGAGAATGAAGATAATCCCGAAGTTTCAGTTTTTCGAGGACCCCTCCCTGGAATACGGCGCAAAGATCGACCGCCTCCTCCGTGACCTTCACAAGGAATAATGCGGCTATCCATGGAAGCCCCCCGCAAGATAATAGAACTGATCAACCGCGAAGAACTCTTCACGGTTGTTTCCCACATTAACCCCGAAGGAGATGCCCTCGGATCGGCCATTGCCCTTGCTATCGCCCTGGATTCAATCGGAAAAGACGTCGTAGTCTTTAACAGGGACGGCATTCCGTCGCTCTACTCCTTTCTTCCCCTTTCCGGTCTCGTTGTTACCGATCTCAGTGATGAAAGGGTAAAGGAGTCGGTAACGGTCATACTCGACTGCAACTCCCTGGACCGGGCAGGGCTTGAAGACGCCCCTGTCTCTAAATCCGTCATCATAGATCACCATGAGACGGAAAGCAACTTCGGTGATTTACGCTGGATCGAGCCCTCTGCCCCGGCCACGGGGGTCATGATATATCATCTCATTAAGGAGCTGAATGTAGGGTTCACCCCCGAAATCGCCACAAATCTATACACTGCCATTGCCATAGATACGGGTACCTTCAGATTTGAAAATACAACGTCTGAAAGCCTGAGGATAGCGGCAGACCTTGTTGATGCAGGCGCCAGGCCCGGTAGTATCTCCATAAGCCTCTACGAGTCCTGGCCCAGGGAGAGGTTCAATCTCCTTGTGAGGATGCTCAACACCCTCGAGCTGCGCGACCTGACGAGGGATTCAGGGGCAGGTACCGGCGGAAAGGGGCAGGACACCATAACCGTTGCCATCACAACCATAACCCATAGCATGTTCAGGGAAACAGGGACCGATTCCTCAAATACCGAGAACTTCTCCAACTTCCCGAGAATGATCAGTGATGTGGACATCTCCGTAATGCTCAGGGAATTTGAACCCGGCAAGTGGAAGGCAAGCCTCAGGAGCAAGGGGGATGTTAATGTGGCGGAAGTCGCATCCAGGCTCGGCGGCGGCGGTCATAAAAACGCTGCAGGGTTCAAGATGGAGGGTGATATTGACAACGTCAAGAGGAGGTTCCTGGAAACTGCAAAGAAGGCCCTCCTTGATGATAACTGAACCGTTAAACATAGATCCCGGAGACGGGTCCTTTCCTGAGAGACTCACGAGGGATGAAATCAAGAGACTGGTCATCCACTCTCCCATTCACAACCTCTTTGTATTAACATCGGGACTGAGAGAACGTTTCAGGGGCAGGGATGTCGATCTCTGTTCAATAGTTAATGCAAAATCCGGCAACTGTCCCGAGGACTGTGCCTACTGTGCCCAGTCCTCAAGATACCGGACCGAAATCGATATCTATCCCCTGCTTCCGGTTGAGGAGATAATAAAAAAAGCCGCAGAGGCCAAGTCATCAAGGGCAAAGAGGTTCTGTGTCGTCACAAGCGGGAGAAAACCTTCCGGCAGAGAACTCAAGGAGATTGCCTCGGCAATAACCGGGATCAGGAAGTTGGGGCTCCTCCCCTGTTCGACCCTCGGGATACTGAACAGGGAGGAACTGTTACTTCTCAAAGAAGCAGGGCTTGAGCGTTACCACCACAACCTTGAGACATCGGAGGGGTTCTTCGGCAATGTCTGCACGACCCACACATTCGAGGATAAAACCGATACGATAAGGGCCGCAACAGAGGCCGGTCTGTCGGTCTGTTCAGGGGGGATTTTCGGCCTTGGGGAATCATGGGATGACCGGCTGGATATGGCTTATGCACTCAGGGAATTCAATGTCGACTCCGTACCCGTCAACTTCCTCATCCCCATAAAGGGGACTCCCCTTCAGGACAGGAGACCGCTGCATCCCCTCGAGGCACTCAGGATTATCAGCATGCTCCGTCTGATACTACCCGATAAGGAGATACGCATATGTGGCGGCCGTCTTCAGGTACTCGGGGAACTGAACTCCCTCGTCTTTCTGGCCGGAGCCGACGGCTTGCTCATCGGCCACTACCTCACCCGGAAGGGAAGGACCGCAGAGGATGACCTCAACCTTATCGAAGACATGGGGCTTGCGTATTAAAAGCAGATATGAAGCCCTCCTTCCACCATAGGATGATAAACGGTCCCTTCGAGGACCCCGTGGTCTACATAAGACTCTTCTGGCGGAAAAGGGCGATCCTCTTCGATGCAGGGGATATATGGGACCTTCCTGCACGGGAGATAAACAAGGTATCGGACCTCTTTGTTACACACACACATATAGACCACTTCATCGGCTTCGACAGGCTGCTCAGGATACTGCTGCGGCGGGACACCCCCCTGAATATATTTGGACCCGAGGGTATACGTGGCGCTGTAGAGGGAAAACTCAGGGGATACACATGGAACCTGATAGAGGATTACCCGGTCCGGCTGATTGTAAACGAGGTAAGGGGCGGGAAAATCTCTGTTGTGGAATACAGGGCAGGTGACGGATTTCGTCCTTCAGGCAGGGAGGAAAGGACAAACAACGGTGTTTTGTTGAAAGATACACACTTTACCATAAAGAGCATCACCCTTACCCATGATATCCCCGTGCTTGCCTTTGCTATCCAGGAGGATTTTCATATTAATATAAACCGGGGAAAACTCCTCGATATGGGACTTCCCGTCGGGCCGTGGCTTTCCGGATTTAAAAGCGCCGTAAGAAGAGAGGACCGGGACTGGCAAACAGAGATACAGGGCAGGGAGTACCATCTCGGTGAACTTGAGAGGCTCATCACAAGGACAAGGGGACAGAAAATATCCTACGTTGTCGATATCTCACCTACCGTGGAGAATATAGAGAAAGTCATTCCCTTCGTAAAGGACTCGGACACCCTCTACATCGAGACTTATTTTCTTGAGAGAGACCGGCTGAGGGCTATGGAGAGAAACCATCTCACCGCAGGGATTGCCGGCGAGATTGCACGGGAGGCCAATGTCAAGGAGATGATCCCCCTGCATTTTTCACCAAAGTACAGGAGATCTCCCGAGGAGGTCCTCAATGAGGCTGCCGAGGCATTCAGGGCGCCTGCAGGGCAGGGCATCTCTATACATTGAACCTGAAGTTGACGATATCGCCGTCCCGGAGCTTGTAGGTCTTCCCCTCGAGCCTTAACAGGCCCTTCTGCCTCGCTTCGGACATGGAGCCCGAAGAAATAAAGTCATCATAGGATATAACTTCCGCCCTTATAAAACCCCTCTCGATATCACTATGAATCTTTCCAGCTGCTGCAAGGGCCGAGGTCCCCTGCTTTATTGTCCACGCACGGACCTCGTCCTTTCCCACGGTAAGAAATGATATGAGCCCAAGGTGGCTGTAACACACCTGTATCAATCTGTTCATGGCTGATTCCTCTATCCCGAGATCCTTCAGGAACTCCCCGGCCTCATCCGCACTAAGCTGGGCTATCTCCATCTCGATCTTCCCTGAAAGGGAGACAGCGGGCATATTAAAGCGTTCATGCAGGAGCTGCAGCAACTCCTTTTCCTTTTCTGTATTCAGTTCATCCTCGGAGAGGTTCAGTATCAGAACTTCCGGCTTTACGGAAATAAACTGCAAATGCCTCAGGGAGAGCTGCTCCTCCTGAGTAAACATGGCTTCTCTTAACGGGGCCTCGGATTCAAGTATCTCCCTGCATTTCAGAAGGACCTTCCTCTCTCTCTCGTCGGGCTTCCTGCCCCGCTTTCCGGACTCCTCCATTCTCCGGAGCCTCTTATCGACAAGCTCGAGATCCGAGAATATAAGTTCAAGTTCAACTGCCGCGGCATCCGCGACAGGGTCCACATCACCCATTGGATGGACAACGGCATCGTCCTTAAAGGCCCTGACAACATGGACAACGGCATCTACATCCCTGATCAGGTCAAGGACCTTTCTGTTCTGCTGGATGTCACCTTTTGTTATCCCCAGGTAATCGATATACTCGACCGTTGCAAATGTGGTCTTTTTCGGCTGGTATATTTCCGAGAGTTTCAACACACGCGCGTCCGGCACATTGACAATCCCCACATTCGGCTGACCCTCTATGGTCGGGTAGACCGTTGTTGTAACGGACTGGCCTGTGAGGGCATTGAATATCGTCGTCTTTCCTGAATTGGCTGGGCCGATGATCCCTATCTTCACCACGTGCTCCTTTCATTAATCAGTTACAGAGATTGAGAGGCTGTTGAATCAGGACAACAAAACAAATAAAACTGCACGCATCGTCTACGGGCCGGGTGCCTGAGCATGGAGCATCTCCTGCACTATGTCTGTAACGCTTCTGAAGTCTATCTTTCCACTACCCATCCTGGGCAGATCACCAAACACAACGAACCGCCTTGGCAGGGCAATGTTTGAAAGCTCCTCCGACATCTTTTTCAGTATCGCCTTCTCATCCACCTTTTCTGTAACAGCGGCCACGATCCTTGCACCCTTCATGGCATCAGGCACCTCAACCACACAGCAGGAAACCCCCTCGGGGAGGAACTTATCGAGGACATCCTCGACCTTTACAAGTGAGACCATCTCCCCCCCGATCTTCACGAACCTCTTGAGCCTCCCTGCATGCCAGAGATAGCCGTCCGCATCAAAATATCCCATATCTCCCGTGTCATACCATCCGTGACGAATCCGCATCGAGGTCTCTTCAAAATTATCGAGGTATCCCTTCATTACAATATCGCCCCTGACAAGTATTCTTCCTACCTCTCCCGGTGAGCACTCCTCTCCGGTCTCGTAATTTTCAATCCTCACATCCATACCGGGCAGCACCTTACCCACGCTTCCCGGCCTGTTGTTTTCCGGTGTGTTTACAGAGATAACAGGGGACGTCTCGGTTGTGCCGTACCCCTCATAGAGTGTAATGCCGTGTTTCCTGAGAAACGCCTCACGCAATGCGTCGGGACATTTATCGGCGCCACTGACGGCAAGGCGTATGCTCTTGAAATCCCCCTCTTCAGACCTTCTCAGGTATCCCCAGAGAAAGCTGGGGGTTCCCACCATTATCGTGGGCTGTTCCCCGCGGGCAATGTCACAGATCCTCTTGAAATCAAGGGGATTGGCATAGGTGATAATCGTCATGCCATGATAAACCGGCGCCCAGAGATTAATGGTGAGCCCGAGTACGTGAAAGAAGGGCAGACTTGCAAGCATCCTGTCCTGCTCAGACAGCTCGACGATCTCGCTGAAGCTCTCTATATCGGAAATGATATTCCGGTGGGTTAACTGAACCGCCTTTGGCTCTTTCTCACTGCCGCTTGTAAAGAGGATGACTGCGTTGTCATGGTCCTCACCCTTATATGTCCTTTCAAGAATCATGAACAGGGGGAGTTTCGAGAATAGGGCGGCACGGAGTTTATCTGCAATGGATGCACCGGCCATGATGTCCTCAATGTATACCATTCCCTCCACCTCGGGACAGTTTATCTTCTGAAGAAGAGCCCTTGAAGTTACTATCGTCTTGAAGTCACACTTTCTCGCTGCAAATTCTGCATTCTGCGCTGCGCCGGTAGAGTAGTTAATCATAACGGGCACGCGTCCGCTCATCAATGCGGCGATGATCGAGAGGGCGCCACCGGCAGAGGTGGGTAGCATTATACCGAGAAATCCCTCTTCAAAGGAGCTGAACTTCCTTGAAAGCATGAGCGCCCCTGTCAACGCCCTTTGGTAGGTGATCCTCCGGTCGGTGTTGCAGTCAACGAAGGCAAGTTTCTTCCCGTGCCTCTTTGCAGTCTCTATAAACTTATGATGTAAAAGCATTTTTCTACCTTGATCCGGTGATAAGCAGTACCCCGCAATAACGACAACTGTTCGACTTTATACACAGACTCTATGTTGTCATATGTTTCCTCGCATTTACCGGCAGAATGCCGTAAAAATAACGAGAGCCGCTCTATCCGGCACTGCTTATCGCCTATTCCGGGTTACAGTTAATTGCGATTGTTCAAAGGGTTAAAAATCACTCCTAAAACCTCCAGTTAATCTGGGCGCTGATAATATCCACCTTTGCATCGAAACTACCGGTCAGCCCGCCACGAACGGCGTCTTCACCGGTAGGCGTTTTCTCTATCCTGGGGTCACTCACAAACAGGTGGGCGTATGCCAGATCAAAACTGAATTTACTTGAGATCTTATATCCCATGCCGGCGGAAGTCCATAAACGGTTTTCGTCGGGTATCCTCGGCGTTCTGTGTTGGGCGTCGGGTATGGGTGTCTCGTCATATGCCAGCCCGGCCCTGAAAGTCCATCTCTCATCCGGAGTAAAGGACAGGCCGAGGGAATACCTGAAACTGTCTTTCCACGCCGTCGTGGTAACACCATCCGACTGATAGGGGTTGTCAAAGCTGAACCTGATCTCATCGAGAACACTCCAGTCCGTCCAGGTCACATCACCCATCACGGCCCAGGCGGGGTTAATCCTGTGATAGAAACTGAGAGAAAGCGTATCAGGCAGTATGATATTAGAGGATACGTCAACATTCTTAAAGACCGGGAATGGCGCAAGTCCCGCCGGAACGCTCGAGAAATCCGCATCACCCTCGAGATCCTGATCGACCCTCGACCTGTAATTAATGCCGATCCGGCTGTTGCGGTTAAACTCGTAGAGGGCGCCGATATTGAACCCGTAACCCCAACTGTCACCTTTGAGTTCCAGGTAACCGTCGGAGCCCTGCGGCACAAGACCGAGAGCGCCGGCAGGAAGCCCCATGGCTGCAAAGGCACCGATTGCGTCAAGTGTCCCGAAATCAATGGCACTGGTCAGTTCCGCCTTTATGTACTGGAAGTTCAAACCCGCACCCATGCTGAAATGTTCGTTGACCCTGTATGCAATAACCGGGTTGATATTAACCGTCATCAACTTGGACTTGATGGCGTGATAGCGGCCCACCCAGCTATCATCATAGTCTGTTGAAAGACCAAATGGTGAGTTCACACCGAGGCCGAAGACAAAGCCCTCGCCGAGCTGCCTGCTGTAGTAGAAATTGGGAACTGCAACTGTAACACCGCCCTCACCCCCGTTATCCCCGGTGAGAGGAATCCCGGTCACGGACTGAAGGAGATGTGTGGAGCCCTCATTTTTAAACTTCGCCGAGGGGATTATTATATGAGCACCGACAATCAACTCCCCGTCGGGGATACGTGTAATACCCGCAGGGTTGAAGAATATCGTAGTCGCGTCCTCAGCAACGGCGGCGCCACCGGCAAAGGCGTTTCCAAGCCCGCTCACGCTCTGCTCGACAATGGCAAAACCTGCGGCGTTTGCGGTATCGACGGAGAAACCACTCAGAAGGATTAATGAAAAAAGACAGATCACCATAACGGATAAAACATTCCTATCTTTCATGATTCTTGCCTCCCTTGTTGTTGTTTTATTCCGAGCCTCTTGCAAGTCAGGCTCTCCGACCAAAGGTCGGAGCTTGCCGATGTAATGACGGATGTCTGTCTGTTTTCATTCCGGCCGGAGCATGGCAAAGGGCCGGAACACAGAACAACCCTATTTAGGTCCCGGCTATGCCGGGTCGGGGTTGACGGTAAAAGGTAAAAATAGCCTTTACAGCAGCCGGGGGGCCTTTTTAGTTAAAGGCGCCCCTAAAATTAACTCATAATCCGAATATTAAAGTCAAGGAAATCCGTTTTCCCGTTTTGTATTAATCTCTGCTTCCGACCTCCTCATGTAAACGGGTGATAACGACACAGGGTCATCAAACAGACCTTTTTCCGCCCTCCTGAAGGCCAGTTCCGATATCGACGAAGGCAGGGGATACTGAAGATGAAGGGGAGCGAAAAAGGCCTTTGTCCCAAGCACCCGGATGATCCTTTCCCGGTAGAGGGTCGCCCCGTTTCCTGCAAAGAGGGTATTGTCACGGATTTCCCGGAGAAACTCCTCGATCTTTACCGTGCTGGTCCCGAGAACCCTTTTCAAATCCCCTCCCTCCCTTTTAAAGAGGGCCGTGTAAACCTCTCCCTTCCTGGCATCGAAGACCGGACATATCATCATCTCCCCGACAGGAAAGGAGTAGGCAAATCCCTCGAGTGTGGAGATTCCCACAACGGGCTTCTTCAATGCAAAGGCCAGCCCCTTCACTGTACTCAGGCCTACCCTCAGTCCTGTAAATGAGCCGGGCCCCAGGGATACGGTAAAGAAATCAATATCGTCAAGGCGCAGGTCCGAGACGTCGAGAAGGAAGTCAATGCCCTTCATTAACTTCTCTGAGTGTCTCTTCCCACCCTTCAGCCTCATCTCTCCGACAATGCCGTCTTTCCTGTGAAAAATGGAGACCCCCCCGACCGGCGTTGCAGTATCTATCGCAAGTGTAAGCATATCATGAAATTATATACCTCTCGCCCTCATCTTTGAGATGAAAATTCCGACGTATTTGTTTACAGGATTGCTCCTGGAGAGAAACGGGATAGCGGGCCTTCTCCTTACCCCGAGTTTTTGAAGTTCCACGATAATCTCATGGTTATTGCCGTCATAAGAGATCCCCTTCCTGAGGCTCCCGATCGCCTCCGTCTTCATACCCGCATCGAGGTAGGTCCTGCCAAGGTTAAGATAGAAGAAGGGATAGAAAAAGTCCGCACCGAAGGGAACGGACCTCTCGAGTTTCTTTATGGCCTCGACGCAGTTCTTGATTCCTTCCTCGTGGTTCCTGTCGGAGAGTGCAAGGAGGTATCCATAGTATGACATAACATACGGGTCGTCGGGAAATTCCGAAAAGGCCTTTTGTGTCAATTCCATTGCATCCCGGAATTCATTCCTGTTTATCAAGCTCTTGATGTCCCTGAAATACCGGACCCTCTTCTTGCTGGTGAGGTTTTTCTTCTTGATCTTTTCAACGGTCTTGCGGTGCTGTTCATCAATTAATCCGGCAACATCTCTTCCTTCCGTCTTGCCGAACGTAACCTTATCAGTCTCAATGTGTGCGCCGTCAAGATACACAGTGCTTCTGATAACTACAGGCGCATCCTTGGTCAGCTCTGTAATTATATAGTATGTCTTTCCGTCCTGCTCGATCTTGATCGAGTGTTCTGAATGTTTCTTTGATTTGATTTTTATTATGTCCTTGTTGCTCATTACGGTCCCCTGAGCTATATCTATATAGTGTCTGTGTATAAACTCATCTATTCCGTCATTCCGCACTTGATGCGGAATCCGGAACCACTTGATTTTACTGGATTCCCGTTTTCACGGGAATGACAACAACACAGTTTATAAACAGACTCTATATGAAGTCTGTTTATAAAGCATGGTCAATCCCTGAACTTGTGTCAGGCTTGGCAAGGCGAATAGACTGCGTCTTGCAACTCTTATTATTAGATCTCCCGCGCTTAATTCGCAATTCAGTTTACTCTTTTAATTATATCACATATTCACCCGGAATGCTGTTATGGCAAAATCCGTGTCCATTATAGTAAATTATAGTGGATGAAAGTATTATTATCTACATTGCTATGTTCAGCGACACTGATACTGCTTGCAGCGGTTCCCGTGCTTGCACAGCCTGTTATTTCATTCGACGAAGAAACCTATGACTTCGGGGATGTCAATCAGGGGGATGTACTTGAACACCTCTTTGTTTTCAGGAATACAGGCAATGAACCCCTTCTGATCGAGAAGGTGACCTCATCCTGAGGCTGCACTGCAACGGTGGTCAGTTCAGATCACCTCGATCCTGAAGAAGAGGGGCAGGTAAAGGCAACGGTCAGTACCGAGGGCAAAAAGGGCTTGCTGAGCAAGACGATACAGATCAGGTCCAATGACCCTGAACATCCACTGGTTATACTGAAACTAAAGGCCGTTGTCAATGACCCGTTTCATGAGTCCTTCACGAAGGCCGATGAGATCTTCCGCACGCCGTGCAGGAAATGTCATGTGGACAGGGGAACCGGCCGCAAAGGGGCAAAGCTGTTCAGGGCAGACTGCCTGATGTGTCACAGGAGGGGCAAAGCAGCACCGTCATTGTCGCGGTTAAGGAAAATACGTGAGGACAAACTCAAGACTTCGATCGAGTTCGGCAAGAGGGGTAGCTTAATGCCCGGCTTTTCTTCAAGTGTCGGCGGGCCACTTACCGACACGGAGATAAGATCCCTTATCCGGTATATTAAAAGGAGGTAACCCGGTCAGCTTAAACCTCCATTAATCTTTCCTCTTCCTCCTGATCGGTCTTGCACTCAATACACATGGTTGTAACAGGTCTGGCCTCAAGCCTCTTTATGCCGATCTCACACCCGCATATCTCGCATATGCCGTAAGTGCCGCTGTCGATCCCCTCGATGGCGAGGTCAATCTTCTTCAGCAGTTTCTGTTCCCTGCCGCGAAGCCTGAGCATGAAGTTCCTGTCAATCTCGGCAGTAGCCTGGTCTCCCATGTCCGGGAATGCATTTTCATCAGGCAGTGTATGAAGTGCAGCCTCTGCCTCCTGAAGTAACTGCCCCCGCTGCTGCATAAGTACTTTCCTTATATCAAGTATAATTTCCTGTCTTTCCTTGGCAGTTACGTCCCTTGAGTTTCCTGCGCATTTTTTCTTTCCTGTTTTTGTTTCCCTTGTTTCTTTGTTGGTGCTTCCCTTCTTCTTGGCTGGCATATCGAACTCCTTTGCATCTGCGTTTTTGAAATACACTGTCACCGCAATCAGGGTCTTAGAAAGGTTAACAAATGTTTTCAGGTATAGTCAACCTGTCTGTCATCCCACAGCAAATTAAAGCGCAGAGGGCATAGCGTTAAAAGCAAAAACTGCTCACCACATATTAACTACTACTGCTTACCACGAAGAGCACGAAGGGCACGAAGGTTATCTTACAGATAAAAGAACTGCCGAGCACTAAAGAACTGTTTACCACGAAGGGAAGATGTTTGCTGCTGCTGTTTACTTCTTACTCTACTTATTCTTAATTCTTATTCTTATTCTTCGTGCCCTTCGTGTACTTCGTGGTATTCTGTTTTCAGTTGTATGAAATCAACCATTATAAAAGAACTGCTTACCACGAAGAGCACGAAGAGCACGAAGGAAAGATGCGAGGGGCTTCTTACAGATAAAAGAACTACGGACCACTAAAGAACTGCTTACCATGAAAGGCACGAAGAGTTTTTTAGACAGGATGACTGCCTAAAAACACAAAGCTTACAAGAGAGTTTCTTTAGACGGAATGGACAGGATGTTTCAGGATAACTGATTAACAACAGGAATTTTTCTTTTCTTTATCCTGTTAATCCTGTCTAAAAAGAAATTCCTTTTGTTTTTTGAAATCGTGAGGTAATCGTGAAGCTTAAAAAACTTCTTCTTTTAGCCTCGCGATTACTTCGAGATTACCTCAAGATATAAGCGCATAGCGCATGGGGCAGAGCGTATAGCGTATAGGGTCGGATTCGGGTGGGACACACGGTGGTTAAAGTTTGCCTGGATATGTGAAAATATAACGATGAACTATCTCGAAATCAAAGGCGCCAGACAAAATAACCTCAAGGGTATCTCTCTCAGGCTCCCTCACGACTCTTTTATTGCCGTAACCGGTCTTTCGGGGTCCGGTAAGTCCTCTCTCGCCTTCGATACCATCTTTGCCGAGGGACAGTGGAGATTCATAGAGTCACTCTCAACCTACGCGCGGCTCTTTCTTGAAAAGCTCGACAGGCCGGATGTGGAATCCATTCGCAATATAAGACCTGCCATTGCCCTGGAACAGAGAAACCCGGTTAAGGGTTCGCGCTCTACGGTAGGCACCCTGACGGAGATCTACGACCTCTTCCGGCTCCTCTATTCCAAGGTCTCAAAACCCTTTTGTCCTTCCTGTGGCAAGGAGATAATCAACTGGACCGTTGAGAGGATATTCCCCGAACTTCTTGAAAACCACAATGGTGAGAGGGCGATCATAACCTTCGAGAGTTCCGACCATCCTGGAGAACTCATGCGGAGGGGTTACAGCCGTATCTTGACTGGAGAACGGATTGTCGACCTTCAGGAACCGGGAGAAGGAAACGGCGCCGTTAATGACGACTCCCCCAACTCAAGCACCTGTTCAGTCGTGGTCGACAGGGTGGTTATCAGGGATGACTCACGGGTGGTCGACTCACTTGAGCTTGCGTACAGGGAGGGGGGCGGTTCTCTCTCAGTGCATATTTTCAGCAGAGGAGAGGATGCCGGCGGGAAAATCACCGTTAACAGGATCGATTTTCTTGGGGGCAACATATGTGATGACTGCCGGATAGAACTCCCGGAGCCTTCACCACTGCTGTTTTCCTTTAATCATCCCGTTGGCGCCTGCCCTGAATGCAAGGGGTTCGGGAATGTCCTGAGGTACGATGAGGACCTGATAGTCCCTGATCCCTCGTTATCCATATCCGAAGGGGCAATCGAACCATGGGAAAAACCTGCGGCAAGGTGGTGGAAGGAACAGTTTCTCGAAAATGCAGAAAAGGCAGGCATAGAAGTCCATAAACCCTGCGAAGAACTCACGGAGAGGGAAAGGGCGATACTCTTCAAAGGCAGCAGTCATATATGCGGCATCGAGGATTTCTTTGACGACCTCGACAGCCGGAGATATAAACTCCATGTAAGGGTGTTGCTGAGCAGATACCGTTCAGCCGTTCGGTGTCCTTCCTGCATGGGGAAGAGATTGAGGAGTGAATCCACGGCCTACAGGATTGCCGGGAGGGACATCTCCGAACTCTGCAACATCCCGATAAAGGAGCTTTCTCTTCTCTTCAGGGAGATCCCTTTTTCTGAATCCGAACGCAAAATAGCCGATGAAGTCCTGAAACAGATCGATGCAAAACTGCGCTTTCTCTTACGGGTTGGCCTCGACTACCTTGACCTGAACAGGCTGGGCAAGACCCTATCCGGAGGTGAATACCAGAGAGTTAACCTTGCAAACCAGATCGCCTCACTCCTGACGGGGACACTGTATGTACTTGATGAGCCCACAGTAGGGCTACATGCAAGGGATACGGAGAGGATAGCCGGTATCATAAGAGACATGGCTGCCAACGGCAATACACTGATTGTAGTGGAGCATGACCGCAGGATAATAAACTCCGCCGACTGGATCGTGGAACTCGGTCCGGGTGGCGGGCGTGAGGGAGGCAATGTGGTGTTTTCAGGACCAAGAGAGGATTTTCTCACTACCGGCACCGTTACCTCAAGGTACCTGTCGGGGTGTGACAGAAATGAACTGAATCTCCTGAGAAAGAGGAAAACGGGGGTGAAGGGAAGGAGTTCAATCCTCCGGATGACAGGCGCAAGAGGTAATAACCTCAGAGGGATTGATCTCTCCATACCCCTTAATTCCTTTATTGCAGTAACGGGTGTCTCCGGTTCAGGGAAGAGTTCACTTGTCACGGAAACTCTCTATAAGGCGCTTGCCGTTAAATTCAAGCTGTCCCGCGAGCATCCCCTCCCCCACGACTCGATTTCAGGCGCCGATGATATTGAAGGGGTAAGGCTTATCGACCAGAAACCAATTGGTAAGACCCCACGTTCAAACCCCGTTACTTACCTGAAGATCTTCGAGCAGATCAGGAAGGTCCTGTCTGAACAGACCTATGCAAGAAGCCATGGATACACCCCGGGCTTCTTTTCCTTCAACATCCCCGGCGGGAGGTGTGAGAGATGCAAGGGAGAGGGGTTTGAGAGGCTTGAGATGTACTTTTTTGAAGACCTCTATGTTTCATGTGAACAATGCAGCGGCAGACGTTACGGTACAGAGGCCCTGAAGGTAACCTACAAGGGTAAAAACATCCATGACATACTGATGATGACAGTGGAGGAGGCCATTGTCTTCTTTGCCGAAACACAGAAAATACACTCCAGACTTGCCATAATGAAAGATATAGGCCTTGGATACCTCACCCTCGGACAGCCTGCCACCTCACTTTCAGGAGGAGAGGCGCAGAGGCTGAAGATCTGTTCGGAACTCGGCGCTAATAAAAGAAAAAAAATTCTCTACATACTCGACGAGCCCACAGTGGGACTCCACTATCGTGATGTCCTCTCCCTTCTGAATATATTGAGGAATCTTGTGGAGTGCGGCAATACCGTCATAGTTATAGAACACAACCTCGACGTGGTGAGTGTTTCAGACTGGGTTATAGACCTCGGCCCCGGTGGCGGCCCGGATGGGGGGAGGATAGTCTTTGAGGGAAGGCCCTGTGAGATGATACACCATGAAGGCTCCATAACCGGGATGTACCTCAGGGAGGAGTGGGAGAAGACCCCTGTGTAACATGCTATGCAGCGGTCTTGCCTGTCTGAGCTTTGCACCCGGACAGGCCCCGGGGTCTCCATTGATCCTCAAGGTGGCAACTGCGGGACCGGTCAGGAAACCTCAACCTTGATTTCCCTTGTTTTTGACTCCTCCTTCTTTGGGAGGACTATCTCAAGGATTCCGTCCCTGTAGGATGCCCTGGCTTTTGCACTGTCAATCTCCACCGGGAGGGGAACCGTTCTCGATAGGCTCCCGTAAGTAATTTCAGACGCATAGAGGTCCTCTTCCCTGACCTCCTCCTTCCGCCTCGTCTCACCCTTGATGGTAAGGCTGTTTTCAGTAATCGTGAGGTCTATGTCCTTCTTATCCACTCCGGGAATCTCCGCCCTCAGAACAAATTCGTTCTTCCTGTCGTTAAGCTGCCTGCTCTTCCTCTGCTGCCGTCTTCTCAAAGACCATGGACCCGTCTTTGAAATCAACAACAACGGCATCACCCTCCTTGATGGTTCCATCGATGATCCGTTTAGCAAGGGCATTCAGCACATACCTTTGAATGGCCCTCTTCAGGGGCCTTGCCCCGAAAACCGGATCATAACCGACTTCCGCAATATAGTCCCTGGCCTTATCCGTCAACCGGATATCTATCCTCTTGTCCTGTAGATAGCGTTTCATCCTCTCAAGCTGAATATCGACGATCCTCTTGATCAGATCCCTGTTCAACGGATTGAATATTATGATTTCATCAACCCTGTTGAGGAATTCAGGACGGAAAAAAGACTTGAGGTCCTCCATTACCTTTTTCCTGATATCATGATCATCCTCGGGACTCCAGTGTGCATCGGGACTCTTATCGCGTGCCTCAAGGAGTTCCTGGATATGAAGACTGCCTATGTTAGAGGTCATGATCACCACGGTATTTCTGAAATCCACGGTCCTGCCTTGTCCGTCCGTCAGTCTCCCGTCATCGAGGAGCTGCAGCAGTACGTTAAAGACCTCCGGGTGTGCCTTTTCAATCTCGTCAAGGAGTATCACCGAATAGGGCCGCCTTCTTACCACCTCTGTGAGCTGTCCGCCCTCTTCATAACCCACATACCCCGGGGGGGCGCCAATCAGTCTCGATACGGTATGTCGCTCCTGGTACTCCGACATATCGATTCTGATCATGGCGTTCTCATCGTCAAAGAGGAACTCTGCAAGCGCCCGGGCAAGTTCCGTTTTTCCCACACCCGTTGGGCCAAGGAATATAAATGAGCCTATAGGTCTGTTGGGGTCCTGGATACCGGCACGTGCCCTCCTCACCGCATCCGAGACCACAGTGATGGCCTCGTCCTGCCCAACGACCCGCTCCCTCAGCCTGTCTTCCATTCGCAGCAGTTTTTCATTCTCACCCTCAAGCATCCTGCTCACCGGAATGCCCGTCCACTTAGCAACAACCTCTGCGATATCCTCCTCGTCCACCTCCTCCTTCAACAGCCTCTTCCGGGACTGGAAATCAACGAGTCTCTGGTTTTCGGCTTCGAGCGCCCTCTGAAGCTCAAGGAGCCTTCCGTACTTCAGTTCAGCGGCCCTCGCAAGGTCGCCCTCCCGTTCCGCCTTCTCCGAATCGAGCTTTGTCTGCTCGATCTGCTGCTTTAATTCCCTTATCTTCTGGATGATCTCCTTTTCAGAAAGCCACTGGGCCCTCAGGGCGTTCCTCTTCTCTTCCAGTTCCGCTATGTCTTTCTGCAGCTTATCGAGCCTTTTCTTTGCATCGGGAGAGTCGTCCTTCATCACCGCCTGCTTCTCTATTTCAAACTGTCTGAGCCTGCGTTCGATCTCGTCAAGCTCCGTAGGCATGCTGTCTATCTCCATCCTCAGCCTTGCGGCTGCCTCGTCAATGAGGTCGATTGCCTTATCAGGCAGAAAACGGTCGGTAATATACCTGTTTGAAAGCATAGCCGCAGCAACAAGGGCGGAGTCCTTGATCTTCACACCGTGATGGACCTCATACCGCTCCTTCAGACCTCTCAGAATTGATATGGTGTCTTCCACCGAGGGCTCTCCAACGAAAACAGGCTGAAACCTCCGTTCAAGTGCGGCGTCCTTCTCAATATACTTCCTGTACTCATCCAGGGTTGTTGCGCCTATACACCTCAAGTCCCCCCTTGCAAGGGCGGGTTTAAGCATGTTTGAGGCATCGATTGCACCCTCTGCCGCCCCGGCACCGACAAGGGTATGCATCTCGTCTATGAAGAGTATGATCTTGCCCTCAGCCTGTTCAACCTCCTTCAGAACCGCCTTTAACCTCTCTTCAAACTCACCGCGGTATTTGGAACCGGCAATCAGTGACCCCATATCCAGGGATATCACCTTTTTCTCCTTAAGAGGCTCGGGCACATCGCCTGAGACAATCCGCTGTGCCAGGCCCTCTGCTATGGCCGTCTTTCCAACACCGGGATCGCCTATGAGCACGGGGTTGTTCTTTGTCCTCCTTGCAAGCACCTGCATCACCCGCCTGATCTCTTCGTCCCGGCCAATAACAGGATCGAGCTTACCCTTCCCGGCAAGCTCCGTAAGGTCTCTTGCATACCGCTTCAGGGCCTGGTATTTATCCTCGGGGTTTTGGTCGGTCACCCGCTGCGCTCCCCTGATTTCCTGCATTATCTCAAGGACCTTCTGTTCCGTCAGGCTGTACCTCTTTAAGAACTCCGCCCCGGGACCACCTTCGGAGATTATCCCGATGAACAGGTGTTCGGTGCTCACATATTCATCCTTAAGGTGCTCCGCCTGCTTTGATGCAGATTCAAACACTGCCTTTAATCTTGGTGATGCATATATCTGTCTGAGCGGCGTGGATCCGGTAACCTTGGGAAAACGGTTTACCTCACCCTCGATGTCCCTTTTAAGGAGGTTGATATCCACCCCGACCCTTTGTATGATCTGCACGGGAATCCCCTCGGTATCCGACAGAAGTGCAAGCAAAAGGTGTTCGGGCTGAAGCTCATGATTCCCCTTTCCCTCTGCAATCCTCTGGGCCTCCTGAAGCGCCTCCTGTGACTTTATTGTCAGTTTATCCATTCTCATGGCATGCCTCCTCTTTTATTCAGTTATTCAGTAAATATCTTTCTGATCTTCCTTTCAAACTCCTTTCTCATGTCCCCTTCAAGACATCCGAGCATCGAGTCAACCTCCCTCTGGAGGGCTACAAGTCTCTCCCTCATCCGGAGAATTATATCCACCCCTGCCCTGTTCACCCCGAGTTCCCTTGTCAGTTCGAGGATGAATGTAAGCCTCTCAATGTCCTCTTCAGAGTAAAGCCTCTGCCTGTTCAGTCTCTTCGGTCTTATAAGACCTTCCCGCTCGTAAAGCCTGAGTGTCTGGGGATGTACCCCCAACAACTCCGAGACAACACTGATCATGAACAGGGGCTGTTTTTTATCCCTCTTTACCATTTTTTTCTCACCATCCGTTCTCTCGGGTTTTCCTTGTAAAGCCTGTCAATCTCCCTGATCCTCTTCCTGTCCTCTTCGTTGAGGTTCTTCGGGGTTACTATCCTTATTGTTACGTACTGATCACCCCTTCCTCCTCCCTTGGGGGAAGGGAACCCCTTGCCGCTGAGTCTGAACTTCTGACCTCCCTGGGTCCCCGGCGGAAGGGTCATCTTTGTAACACCGTCAATGGTTGGAACATCTATCTTAGCACCGAGCACCGCCTCGGGAATTGTTACAGGCACCTCGACATAAACGTTTTTCCCCTCTCTCCTGAACAGGGGATGGGGTTTTAACGATATCTCAATATAGAGATCACCCTGCGGGCCACCGCCCATCCCGGCTCCCCCTTTTCCCCTTATCTTCACTCTGGACCCGTTATCTACGCCCGCCGGTATTTTGACATTAACCGTCTCGGTCTTCAGTATCGTCCCCTTACCACGGCAATCAGGACAGACCTTTGTCGCCTTCTGCCCGGATCCACCGCAATCAGGACAGGTCTGGGTATAGCTGAAGAAGGCCTTCTTGCTGCTGATTTTGCCGGAACCACCACATTTGCCGCACCGGGCAAGGCCCTCCGCACCCCTTCCGTTACACCGCTTGCAGGTAACATCATGGGTTACGGTGATTTTCTTTGTTGTTCCTTTAAGCGCCTCTTCAAGGGTAAGGGTCAGCCTCGTGATGAGGTCCGCCCCCCTAAGGGGGGGTTCGCTGAAGGAGGCACCGGCGCCAAAGAGGTCGGAGAAGACATCGCCGAACTCGAAACTCTCTTCCGAGGTAAAGTTGAAGGGCCCGGAGCCATCAAAATCCGCCCCCTGAGCCCCCTGTGAAAATACCGTGTGGCCAACCCTGTCATAGTCCGTACGCTTCTTCGGATCACCGAGCACGGCATATGCCTCGTTTATCTCCTTAAACTTCTTTTCCGCTTCTTTATTCCCGGGGTTCAGGTCGGGGTGGTACTTCCTCGCCAGCCTCCTGAAGGCCTTCTTTATCTCCTTCTGGGAGGCGTTCCTGTCGACGCCGAGTGTATCGTAAAAGTCCTTTGTGCCTGTTGCCATTCATTCCTCCAAACGTAAAATCATTGTATCACTTGATTATGTTTTTGTCAAGTATTATTAGTATAAGCTTATAAGGTATTCTAATGCAAACAGCATAATATATCTCCTAATTGCTCCAAATTTTACAGATTTTATGATGTTATCGCAATACGGCTCCCCCGGGGCTGAAGGGTCCTGCAAAAACGGATACTTGACAGCGCCTACCCTTTGTAATTATTATTATGGTCAAGCCTGTCTTCTTATCGGGGCGTAGCGCAGCCTGGTAGCGCACACGGTTCGGGACCGTGCGGTCGCTGGTTCAAATCCAGTCGCCCCGACCATTTCTTCCCGGCCAGAAAGACAGTAGACAGTAGACAGTAGACAGTAGACAGTAGACAGTAGACAGTAGACAGTAGACAGTAGACAGTAGACAGTAGACAGTAGACAGTAGA
>VAPE01034055.1_pt1 | contig 32999 bp, 32 predicted proteins | sample 3393911 | NCBI WGS metagenome assembly VAPE01 (sample SAMN08290436, study PRJNA428436) | hydrothermal vent metagenome | isolation source: Deep-sea hydrothermal vent chimney | place: Atlantic Ocean: South-mid Altantic Ridge
AACATAATCAACAAGGGTCTTTTTCTTTTCCGACATCAATTCTCCTTTCATTTAATTTGTTATCATAATATTTTTTGATGTTTTCTAACAAGATACAGCCGCCGGTGTCCGGTTAATCAGCGAAAATACACACCCACCGGTCATTGCTGCGACGCGCTGTGAAGGAATCCCGAGGAAGTGCGCCTTGTCATCAGGGACCCAGCGAAGAATCTAATGGGAAAAGTGGTGCCGTTGTTGATTCGTCTGCTAAAGCCTCAGTGGCGCTATGGGCCGGCCGAAGCAGGGGTGACGAAACACAGGAGTAAATACGGTTATTCTTTTCTTTTCGGGAATTGCCCGGAGCATCAGATCTGGATCTTGCCTCCGAAGATCTGGCCGAGAACGGCTGCCACCACAAAGATGGGGATATATCTGAAATCGAGGTGTGAGAAGGTGCGGGCAAGGAAGATGAGGGGTATGGGAAGGTGGATATAAAGGAACCACTTAAAGGAGTATTTCCTGGTCTTTCCCCTGAAAAAACCAAAGGGCAGGTTCAGCATATAGGTCAGGGAAAAAAGACCGAATATCAACGCTAACTTTGGTAACATGTCGGATTGCTCAAGGTAATATTTGTAGTTATTATACCCTAAAGTTATTAGCCAACACAAATCCTGATTCAACTGCAGAAAGTCCCGGGTTACAGGCAGACCGGAAAAACGCTGAGTTAACGGTCTTTATTTTATCGAGCCTGCCGAAAGCCCCTTTACTATCCTTTTCTGAAAGATGAAAACAAGTAAAACCAGCGGGACCGTAGCCACGGTGGAAGCGGCGGCAATTTCGCCCCAGGGTACGGTATACTGCCCCTGGAAAAGCGCTATCCCGACCGGCAGGGTTTGATAGTCTTGCTGTGTCATGATAAGGAGGGCAAAGAAGAATTCGTTCCAGGCGTAAATAAAGACGAGTATTGCGGCTGTGAAGACCCCTGGTGCAGACAGAGGGACAATGATTTTGAAGAGTGTCTGGAAGTGGCTGCATCCGTCAATCCTTGCAGCATCTTCAAGCTCCTTCGGGAGCTCATTGAAAAACCCCGTGAGTATCCAGACACCCAGGGGGAGAGTAAGCGTAACATAGGGTACTATAAGCCCCTGGTAGGAGTTAAGCCATCCAAGGGCATCAAGGGTCCTCCAGACCGGTCCCGCTATCGAAATCTGTGGAAACATGGATACAAGGAGAAGACTTCCCATGATCAGGCCCCTATGTTTGAGCCTCAGCCTGGAGAGGGCATAACCGGAAAAGATCGACAGGAGTATGGTGAAAAGCGTGGTGAAACCCGCCACTATAGCGCTGTTTTTTACAAAGTGAAGGAGGTTGTATTCCCTGATTGCGGATTTGTAGAAATACAGGGAGAAAGAGGGTACTAATCGGGGTGGTATGGATGTTACCTCGATCTGTGACTTGAGGGAGGTTATCAGGAACCAGATAAATGGCAGAAGACTTAAAAAAACAACTATGGATACGAGCAGGAGAAAGCCCGCCAGGTAAAGCCTCTTTGTGGTTTTATTAAGCAATAAGTTTCCTCCCGACTGTCCTGATGTACAGTAATGAGATTACCAGGGTAATCAGAAACACAAGTACGGAGATGGTTGAACCATAGCCCATAAGCCCTTCAGCGAAGATCTTTTTGTAGCCATAGAACTGGAGTACGTTTGTAGCATCCCCCGGCCCCCCCTGTGTCATTACAAAAACAAGGTCGAACACCCTGAAGGCATCCATCGTCCTGAAGAGCAGAGCCACAACAATGGCGGGTCTGATGAGGGGCAGGGTAATCCTCGTAAACCGTTGCCATGCATTTGCACCGTCAACCCGTGCGGCCTCGTAGAGTTCGTCGGGGATCATCTGGAGTCCTGCAAGTATGAGGAGGGCTGCAAAGGATGAGGTCTTCCATACATCTGCCGTAATGATTGCCGTAAATGCAGTCAAGGGGTCAGCAAGCCAGGCCTTGTAGCCGGTAACGTTGTTTCCATAGAGGATGTAGTTTATCAGCCCGTACTTGTCATTGAGTATGAAACGCCACATCTGGGATGACACCACAGTGGGTATGGCCCATGGTATGAGGATGGCTGCCCTTACGAGCCCCCTTCCCCTGAATTCCCTGTGTATTATCAATGCAATAACAAGACCGGCTGCAATTTCGAGAAAGGTGGAGACCATGACAAAGACAATGGTGTTTTTAAAGGCATTTAAGGCATTCTGATCATGCAGCAGTGCACGGTAATTTGAAAGACCGACAAAGCCTTCCCCTATCTCCGGGAGACCGATTATGATCTTTTTTGAACTGAGGATAAAGGAATAAACAATGGGGTAGAAGGCAAAGGCGGAAATAAAGAGAAAGGTTGGTGCAAGAAGGAGTAACCCAAAGATCTGCTCTCTTTTTTTAAGGGAGAGAGGCATTTAGAAGTCTATCCTAAGGGAGACGTAATTTTCAATAGATGCCTTTCCCGGGTTGTTGCCCAAAGGGATCAATATTCAACAGGCTGTTGCCCTCCATTTGACCCACGACTCGAACGGTGGATTCGGAATTGGCATCTGAGAGGTGCTTCTGCTATGATATTATTCATACAAAAAAACCATTTGGACCTGATCCGTAACAGACACCCCCGGGAAGGATTCCGGGGTATTAAAAGCATCCTTATAAAATGGAGGGCAAGATGATCAATGTTGCTGTAGCAGGGGCGACGGGAAGGATGGGGAGCAGAATAGCTGCCCTTTGTCTTGAGAATCCGGAGATACGCCTTGCCGGGGCCTTTGAAAGGCAAGGGCACGGCAAGGCGGGGCAGGATATTGGTCTTTTAATCGGGGCAGGTGAAACGGGTGTGATGCTCGTGGATGATATCAGAGAGGTGATCGATAAGTCCGATGTTGTGGTTGATTTCACCTCTGTAGCTGCAACCTTACACAACCTCGGGATTGCTTCAGAAAAGAAAAAGGCAATGGTGATAGGCACAACGGGTTTCAGTAATGATGATATCCTGGAGATTAGAGCCTTAACCGGCAGGATACCCTGTGTAATGGCCCCGAATATGTCTGTCGGGGTGAACCTTCTTTTCAAGGTTCTTGCCGATGTCGCCATGGTGCTTGGGGATGATTATGATATGGAAATCATCGAGGCCCATCACCGGATGAAGAAGGATGCACCCAGTGGAACGGCCCTGAAGATGGCACGCATACTTGCCGACTCCCTGGGAAGGAACATCGAAGAGGTTGCCGTATACGCACGGAAGGGTCTTATCGGAGAACGGGGCAAAAAGGAAATAGGGATACAAACCATCAGGGCAGGGGATATCGTTGGTGAACATACTGTAATGTTTGCCACAGCAGGGGAACGGATAGAGATAACCCACAAGGCCTCAAGTAGAGATACCTTCGCAAAGGGAGCTCTAAGGGCTGTTACCTGGGTTTATGGCAAGGAACCGGGACTCTATGATATGAACGATGTCCTCGGGTTAAGGTCCCGGGTATAGAGCAGGGTTGAGCTGAAATTGAAATAGCACGGTTTCATAATTAATAAGGGTGTGCTGCTTGCCAAGAAGGGTTTTGCTGAGACGGTTACATGGCAGAAAAAGGATGGTTTTTCACCAATTGCCGATCTCGTTAAAACCCTTGTGGAGGATTTTGATGTGAAGTTTTATGTTTGTGCGTCCTGTTTTAAGCCTTACGGGCTTGATGGCGCCGAGCTGATCAGGAACGCAGAGGCGAAGCCGGGGAGTTTCCTCGTGGAGATGCTCATGGAACGGCAGAGCGTGAGCTTTTAACGGCCTGAGTCGTGGGTTGCAGGCTGTCCGGCATTTGTCGTCCCTGTAATGAATTCAGGGCAGGCCCAGTTGTGGTTGCCAATTTACCGCAGTATTGAGGTATTAATATGTCTAATGTTTTATAATATAGGAGTACTGATTATCTAAGTTTACAGGAGGTGATTTCCCCGTGCCGATTTATGAGTATGTATGTCTCAGTTGTGAAAAGCATCTTGAAGCAGTCCAAAAATTCAGTGATCCACCCCTCTCAACCTGTCCTGAATGTGGGGGAGAACTCAAGAAACTTATATCTGCCTCCTCCTTTGTTTTAAAGGGCAGCGGCTGGTATGTGACTGATTATCCTTCTGCGGAGAGGAAGAAGGCGATGGATGCTGAGAAGAAGACCCCGGAGAAGAAAAAGAAAGAGGATAAAAAGGGCAAGAAAACTGAGACCGCTACAGTTTAAAAAGAGGCTCTTTTTCCATATCCCCTTCAGCAGGATAAGGGATTACATTTCCTACATTAACGAGAGGCAGCCCGATCTCGAGATATATTTCGATGCAGATGCACTCGATGAGCTTGAGGGCACCACTGCGGACGTATTCCTGAGGGATTTCTCCTATTCACCGAACCTTACAGTCCATGGCCCTTTTATGGACCTCTCCCCCGGGGCGGTAGATCCCCTGATCCGTGATGTTACGCTTAAGCGGTTTTTTCAGGTTCTTGATTTGTCGGGTAAGCTAAGGGCTGAGGTGGTTGTCTTCCATTCCGGGTTTGAGAAGTGGAAGTATGACCATGCGGTGGATGTCTGGCTCAACGGCAGCCTTAAGACCTGGGGGCCGGTTCTTGAACGGGCGGGGGAATACTGTATAAGGATAGCCATTGAAAATATATTTGAAGACAATCCCTCGAATCTGAAGGCCCTTGTTGAGGCGGTAAATTCACCGGATTTCGGTTTGTGTTTCGATACCGGGCATTTTAATATTTTTTCCAGTGTTTCCCTCCGTGAGTGGATTGAACTCGTGGGTGAGCATATCATTGAACTTCACGTCCATGACAATGACGGTACAAGGGATTACCATTGTGCACCGGGAACGGGGACGTTTGATTTTGCGTCCCTCTTCGGTCTCCTTGAGACGTTCAATAGAACGGACATCGTGTATACCGTTGAGGCACATTCCCTGGAGGAGGTGGAGAGGGCTGCGGATTACATGAATGCTGCATGGTAGGGTCGCGTCAACCCTCAGACACTCCGGCATTACAAGGTTGACACGACAGCAGGGAAATGTCCCTTACATGGAGGCCCGGAGGTCACGGCCTTTGGCCGGAAAGCTTCACTCAGGCCGGTAAACATGCCTCATCATTATTAATGCATCCTCCCTTGGGGAGTGGTAGTAATCCTTTCTTATACCGACCTTATGAAAACCAAGTGACTCGTATAGTCTCATTGCAGTGATGTTTGACTGCCTGACCTCAAGAAACAGCTTTTTAGAGCCCAGCAGGGAGAGTTCCCGAAGTGTGTGCGTAAGCAGTCTCTTCCCGATACCCCTTCCCCGGTAGTTCCCTCTGACACCAAGGGTCAGGATATGGCCTTCTTCCAGGATAAGACCGGTACAGATATACGCAATGATTAATTCCCCGGTTTCTCCCACCAAACAGAGGGAAAGGGGGTTGTTGACTTCGTCCAGAAATGACTGTGCCGACAAGGGAGTGGGGAGGGAATTCCTCTCTATCTCTGCAACCGTGTCAATGTCTTTAACCCCCATTTTTCTTACCCGTAATTCCATGGTCCGTAAAACTCCGGCGTTATTGCCTCAGGATGTTGATGATCTCGTCGAAGGGGTATGCCGGTCTGTTTTCAGTCTGTTCATACGGTGACTGGAGAGGTAGAAAGACCGAGAAAATTGAGCCTCCGGTTGAGTAGGAATCAACCATGATCTTGCCGTTGTGAGACTCTATTATCCACTTTGTGATTGCAAGACCGAGACCCGATCCCCCTGAACTCCTTGCCCTTGCCTTGTCAAGGCGGTAGAACCGTTCAAAGATCTTCTCTCTTTCCGCTTCGGGGATTCCGGGACCATTATCAGCAAACGATATCTCCAGTTCCCTGAGGAGGGTTTTTGTCTCAATGATGACGCTGCCGCCGTCAGGGGAGTATTTCAGACTGTTGTCAACGAGATTGTTGAGGGCCTCGTCCCAAAGACCGTAATCTCCATATATTTCGAGCGGCTCCCGGTAACTCTCGATTAAGGTCAGTGACTTTGCGATTATATCGCTGTTGTGGCGTTCCAGTATCATGGTTAATAGTTCGTTTACATCAAACCACTGTTTTTTAAGTTCTATAATATTGTAGTCCGCCCTTGAGAGAAGGAGAAGGTTTTCTGCTATCCTCTGTAATCTGTTAACTTCCTGGAGGTTCCTTCTAAGCAGGTCTTCGTATTCCTCGGATGTCCTGGTACGTCTCAGGGCAACCTCCATGCTCCCCCTCAGTGCCGTAAGAGGGGAACGGATCTCGTGAGAGACATCGGACGTAAACCGCCGGTGATTTTCTATCTGCCGGTGTATATTTTCAAGCATCCCGTTAAGGACCGTGAGCAGCCTCTCAATCTCCACACCGGTTATGTTTAGTTTTATTTTTTCGCTTGTAAGTCCGTACTTGAGTCTGTCGGCTATGTCGGAAATCAGAAGAACCGGTTTAACCGCCCTTCCCGATACAAAATACCCTATAATGCCGGCAGATAACGAGAGTAAAAACCCCGAGATGAGCAGGATTATCTTAAGGATTGAGAATTGCGCGTATACCCCTTCCAAGGATATGCCGGTCCTTAAAATACGCTTTTTATCAACGGGAAGATAGAGAATCCGGAAGGGCTCACCCCCAAGATATGCCGTTTCAAAAGCGTATCTGCCGTTAAAGGCTTCCCTTAATAGCTTATAGTTTACATTCCAGCTCCGGCTGATGGAATCCGTAGATGTTATCGATACCCTGCCATCGTTGTTGCTTATCACAATATAACTGTCTTTCCCTTTTTGGATAATATCCCTTCTGAAGGTGAAGTGTGCCTTCATGTCACTGTGTACTAACTCCCTTGATTTTGAGAGCAAATCACTATCCAGCCCCTTGATGATTGTAGACCGGTAGACATGGAATGCAAGAAACAAAATACATGCAAGGAATATTGAGACGGAGAATGTGTAAAGCAGAGTTATTCTTGCCCTGAAGGATTCAGTCATCTTCCCTTATCATATACCCTGTACCACGGACGGTTTTGATGAGCTTTTTTTCGAAGTCGCGGTCGACCTTATCACGAAGGAAATTTATATGTACGTCAACGACGTTGGTGGTCGGATCAAATTGATATCCCCAGAGGTCGCGCAGTATCTGTGACCGTGTAAGGACACGGTTTTTGTTTTTCAGAAGGTATTCAAGCAGTACGAATTCTCTCGGCCTCAGGTATATCTCCTTCCCGCCTCTTGTCACCTTGCGTTCCAGTGGGTCAAGCTTGAGGTCTGAACATCTGTATGGTTCCACAGAGAGGTGTTTTCTCCTTGCAAGAGCCCGTATCCTTGCGAGAAGCTCGTCAAAGGAGAAGGGTTTGGTGAGGTAATCGTCAGCCCCGCTGTCGAGCCCCCTAACTTTGTCCTCTACAGCGTCCTTTGCTGTAAGCATCAATATGGGGGTGTTTATCCCTTTCATCCTCAGCAGCTTGCAGAGGTCGAGCCCGTCAATACCGGGTAGCATGATATCAAGCATAATCAGATCGTAATCATTTGAAGTTGCCATCATAAAGCCGTCTTTCCCGTCACAGGCGGCGTCCACGATAAACAGTTCCTCCTCAAGGCCCTTTTTAAGAAAGGTTGCAACGTTTTCTTCATCTTCTACAATCAATATTTTCATTACCGGCTCCTCCAGTATTGATACGGGTATTTTATCAGAATTCTTTTAATATTTGTCTTAATACTGTTAGAATAAAACTTCTTAACTTCAATAGAGGAGGTGAGCCATGCCAAGAAAGAACTACTTTTTCACTTCTGAATCGGTAACAGAAGGGCATCCTGACAAGGTTGCCGACCAGATATCGGACGCAATTCTTGATTCAATAATCGCTGATGATCCATATGGGAGGGTTGCCTGTGAGACCTTGGTTACAACAGGGCTTGCCTTTGTTTCGGGAGAGATAACCACGAGCAGCTATGCCCCGATCCCCGATCTTGTAAGGGAGACCATCAGGGATGTAGGTTACACAAGGGCAAAGTACGGTTTTGATTATGAAACCTGTGCCGTAATAACGGCGATTGACAGACAGTCAGGTGACATTGCAATGGGAGTGGACGTGGGCGGTGCCGGTGATCAGGGGCTGATGTTTGGTTTTGCTTGTGACGAAACCCCTGAGTTGATGCCATTACCGATTATGCTTGCCCATAAACTGGCCATGAGGCTTGCAGAGGCGAGAAAAAAGGATATACTTGGTTATCTCAGGCCTGACGGTAAGACCCAGGTGACAATCGAATACAGGGAAGGCAGGCCCCTGAGGATAGATTCGGTTGTCGTTTCCACCCAGCATAATCCGGACGTAACCCTTAAGGAACTGAGAGAGGACGTTATCGAGAAGGTGATCAAGCCTGTGCTGCCCCCGGAACTGCTTGACGAAGAGATGGTGAAATACCACATCAACCCAACGGGAAGGTTTGTTATCGGGGGCCCTATGGGTGATACCGGACTTACGGGTAGAAAGATTATCGTCGATACCTATGGAGGGGTTTCCAGACATGGAGGAGGGTGTTTCTCCGGTAAAGATCCCACGAAGGTAGACCGTTCAGGCGCCTATATGGCCAGATACATTGCAAAGAATATCGTAGCTGCCGGGATAGCCGAACGGGCAGAGGTCCAGATAGCATACGCAATCGGAATACCTGAACCGGTTTCCATACTTGTCGATCCCTTTGATACCGGCAAGATCCCGCCCCAGGAGATTGTAAGTCTTGTGAGTAATAACTTCGATCTCACCCCGAAGGGGATAATGGATGCCCTTGACCTGAGGAGGCCCGTCTACAAAAAGACCGCTGCCTATGGACACTTTGGCAGGGAAGACGATGATTTTACCTGGGAGAAGACCGACAGGGCGGATGCACTGAGAAGGGAAGCCGGTCTTTAGAGATTGAATGTTGATGGGAATTCATTGAAGTAACAAACAGATATTTTGTTTAGGTCAACCCGCGGTTTTTGCCGCAGGTACTTCATTACAAGGAGTGGAGATGATTGAGCATGATGTAAAGGATCTATCATTGGCGAAGCAGGGCTGTTTGCGGATAGAATGGGCTGAGATGGAGATGCCCGTTCTGAGGAAGATAAGGGAACGGTTCAGGAAGGCAAGACCCCTTAAAGGGGTTAAGATTGCCGCCTGTCTGCACGTAACAACGGAGACCGCCAGTCTCGTTGAGACCCTCAAGGAGGGTGGCGCAGATGTTGTGCTGTGTGCATCCAATCCCCTAAGCACCCAGGACGATGTGGCGGCGTCACTTGTCAAGTACTCAAAGATACCGGTATTTGCCGTAAAGGGTGAGAATAACCGCACTTATTACAGGCATATACGTTCAGTTCTTGACGTCGGTCCCCATATAACCATGGATGACGGCGCTGATCTGGTTTCAACACTACACAAGAGCGGGGGTGAGGCAGTAGACGCCATCCTTGGAGGCACCGAGGAGACAACAACCGGCGTTATACGTTTAAAGGCAATGGCGGGAAAGGGGGTTCTGAGGTATCCCATTATAGCCGTCAATGATGCCTACACAAAGCATCTTTTTGACAACCGCTACGGTACGGGGCAGAGTACATTGGACGGAATTCTCAGGGCTACCAACAGGCTCATCGCAGGCTCCGTGTTTGTGGTCTGTGGTTATGGCTGGTGTGGAAGGGGTGTTGCGATGAGGGCGCGTGGTATGGGTGCCAGGGTAGTTGTGGTGGAGGTCGATCCATTGAGGGCGCTTGAGGCAACCATGGACGGTTATGAGGTGATGCCTGTAAAGGAGGCCTCAAGGATAGGTGATTTTTTCGTGACAGTTACCGGGGATATAAACGTTATCTCCAGGGATTGTTTCAAGGTTATGAAGGACGGCGCCATCGTGTGCAATTCCGGTCACTTCAATGTGGAGATTGACATTGACGGGTTAAAGGCACTTTCAGTGTCATCAAGGACTATACGTGAATATGTCGATGAGTTTACCCTGAAGAACGGCCGGAGAATTTATCTCCTTGGGGAGGGGAGGCTGATAAACCTCTCTTCTGCGGAAGGGCACCCCTCTGCCGTGATGGATATGAGCTTTGCAAACCAGGCCCTGTGTGCAGAGTTTATTGCCAAAAATCACAAAAAACTCCACAGCGAGGTCTACAGTGTCCCTGAGCCCATTGACAGTAAGATTGCCTCGCTGAAGTTGCGATCAATGGAGATCAGGATAGATTCCCTCACAAAGGCACAACGGGAGTACCTTAACAGCTGGGAAATCGGCACTTAAGACGGCAGCGGTCATTTAGGCGGCAAGATGATTGATCTCAAGTCTCTGAATGAAGAAGACCTCTCATCAGTGGTCGGTTCGCTTGGCCTGCCTTCGTACAGAGAAAAGCAGCTTATCCACTGGATCTACGAAAGGGGTGTTACCGATGTCAGGGACATCACCGAGTTGCCGGTTCCCCTGAGAGACAGACTCTCCCGGATAGCATACATCAGTTCACTGAAGGTAATTGAACGTCAGGTATCCGGAGATGGGACAGAGAAGTTCCTCTTTGGTCTTGAGGACGGGGAGACTATAGAGACCGTACTGATTCCCGATGGCGGGAGACGCACCCTGTGTATATCATCCCAGGTCGGTTGTACTATGGGGTGCAGGTTCTGCCTGACTGCAAGGATAGGGTTTGTTCGTAACCTCACGGCCCATGAGATTACAGACCAGGTAATAACTGTCCGGAGATTGATCAAACCGGAAGATCTGACAGGCATTGTATTGATGGGTATGGGTGAACCCTTAAACAACCTCGACGGGGTTGCCGACGCCCTCTGGAGAATAACGGGTCATCTCAGGATATCCAAGAGGAGAATAACCCTCTCAACAGCGGGGGTTGTCCCTGCCATAAATAGGCTTCCCGGGGTTATACCTTCAGTTAACCTTGCAGTATCCCTCAATGCTACAACTAATGCGGTAAGGGATATGTTGATGCCCGTAAACAGGCGGTATAAAATAGAGGAACTCCTCTCGGCATGCAGGAACTACCCCCTTGACAGAAGACGTCGCATAACCTTTGAGTATATACTCATTGAGGGTCTGAATGATAATACGGAAGACGCCGAACGCCTTGTGATTATGTTGAGGGGAATCCCGTCCAAGATTAATCTTATACCTTTCAATCCCTTTGAGGGTGCAGAGTTCAGACCGTCGTCCGATGAGAAGGTCCTTGCCTTTAAGGAGGTCCTTATAAGGAGGGGAATGACCGCTTTAATAAGAAAGAGCAAGGGGAGGGACATACTTGCAGCCTGTGGTCAGTTAAAAGGGCACAGGTGAGATCCCTGGACAGCTTTCTGAATGTCGCATCTCTGCTTCTGATAAGGCCGGCTCGGGTTAATCGGGGAGATACTTCTTTACGAGTTTTACGAGTTGCTGTGTCTGTATCGGTTTTGCAAGATAGTCGTTTGCGCCGATAGCCAACGCCTTTTTCCTGTCCTCTTCAGCTCCTTCAGTGGTGATAATGATAATAGGTATGTCCTTGTAGGAGGGGTTCCCCCGTACGAGACTTATAAGTTTCAGTCCATCCATGACAGGCATGTTTATGTCCGCCAGAATGATATCGACCTTCTCTGTTGAGAGTTTTTTCAGGGCATCAACACCGTCGGTTGCCTCTATCACACTGGACTTGGGTATCCGCCGCATGGCAAAGCTTATCAGTTGTCTCATGGTAGGTGAATCTTCTACAACGAGGATGCTGGGCATAGAGCCTCCTTTATCTTCCGGGTTTTTCTTTTAAAAGTTCAAGGAAACTCTGAATCGTGGTAAGCTTCCTCTCTGACTGAGTGTAGAGGCGCGATGAGAAGATGGCGGTTGCTGCATGACCTGCAAGGAGATTGAAGAGTTCGTAGTCAATATTAGAGAAGGCTGATTTCTGAATGAAAAAGGAGTAAAAAGCGATTACCCCGATTACATGCTCCTTGATTTTCAGGGGTATGCAGACGATAGGGCTAACAGGGTCAATCCCGTCCCCATGGATCATCTGTTCAGAGAAGAATCCCTCTCCATCCCTGGCTACCGCACCTATTATGCCATCACCCATGTTTATGCTCGGGATGGTGTCGATATCCAGGCCTTCGCTTGCTACCGCGATGAGCTGGTTGTTTTTTTCATCGATAAGCATGATTGCAAAGGATTCAGCGCCGATCAGGTTTATGATTATCTCAAGGACTATCTTGAGCACCTCGTCATAATCCAATGTGGAATGTAACTGGTAACTTGCAACATAGAGATTGGCGAGGTTGTTGTTTTCCTCCTCCACCTCGATATATCTCTGTGCAAAATCCTTGTTTTCCTCCTCCACCTTCCTGAAATGCTCCTTGTAAGAGGCAAGCTCTCTTTCAAGAACGCTGATTCTCTCCTCGTAGTTCTTTATGTGTGCCTCGTTCGCGCTCTTGCCGATTTCTTCTTCCAGTTTGGCAACCCTGAAACGGAGCCGTTCGTTCTCCTTAAGAAGGCTTTTTGTGAACTCTTCACCCTTCCTGAAGATCTGTAAGAACTCCTCGGCCTTTTTCAATATAAATCCCTCATCTTTCATGGCTTTTCATTGCTTTTCATTTAATATTTTCTTTTAAAACACGTCTCTTAAGCTCTGCCGGTATGCTGTTAAGCGGCGTTATGCGCCTGGCACAACCCGTCTTGATCACCTCCTGCGGCATACCGAAAACCACCGCTGTCTTCTCGGACTCGGCAACCGTAAAGCCGCCTTTCCCATAAATCTCCTTCATGCCCTCTTTCCCGTCATTTCCCATTCCGGTTAGTATAACACCAAGTGTCCTGTTTTTAAAAATATCAGCTGCTGATTTCATCATGATGTCAACTGAAGGGACATACCTGTCGGATTCACCTGCCTTGAGTAACTTGACAAGGACCCTGTTTCTGCTCTTTTTCAACTGCATATGATGTCCGCCGGGACATATCAGTGCAGTTGAAGGCTCAAGGGTATCTCCTTCCGCGGCTTCCTTTACATTGATATAAGAGAGCTGGTCAAGTCTGGTTGCAAGCGCCCCCGTGAATTCCCCCGGCATATGCTGGCTGATCACTATAGGCAGGGGGAACCCCTCGGGCAGGGAAGTCAGGATTAGCTGAAGGGCCTGAGGCCCGCCTGTGGAGGCGCCTATGGCAATTACTCCTGAATCGGTTGTTTCACGGGCATCCAGGGTCTTCAGGGATTTTCGCCTGTAGAGGTTGTCAAGGTTCCTGTTGAGCCTCTTGAGGGAGTTGAGGTTTATACTGTGGATCTTACTGAGCAAATCCTGCTCGATCCTCTCAATCTCCGGTGAAGCACGTCTTGTGGGTTTTGCAATAAAGTCGACGGCACCCATCTCCAGTGTCCTGAAAACCGTCCTGCTGTTGGAGAGGGAACTGACCATAATAACGGGTGTGGGACATTCCTTTGTAAGCCATCTCAGAAAGCTGAAACCATCCATGTGGGGCATCTCGATGTCAAGGGTTATTATATCGGGTCTGTATCTGAGTATTTTTGAAATGGCATCTATACCGTCAACGGCAACAGCAATAACATCGATCGCCGGATCTTTAGAGAGCATCTTTTTTATTGCCTGTCTGCTGAAAGCGGAGTCATCCACAACAAGAACCTTTGTCTTTTTATCCATAACTGTAATACTCCTCAGGTTGGAGGCCCGTATAACTTATGGGGCTCCCCTTCCGTTGCAATGGGTTTGGTATATACAAGATCATGCTGAAGCTGTTTTAATGAAAAGGCTGTGGAGATATTTATGAGTGATTCAGCATGTCCCAGAAGAAGGTATCCGTCTTCCGGGAGTAAATTGTAAAAACTTTCGACGACTCTTTTCCTCGAAGGTCCATCGAAATAGATAAGGACATTTCTGCAGAAGACGACATCCATGGTGCCAAGAAAGAGGACCTTCTCAGCGTCAAGGAGATTGAGATATCCGAAGTGGACAAGACCCTTGAGGTTGTCCTTTATCCTGTAAGAGTTGTCGTTATCGGCCACAAAGTATTTTTTCCGGTAGTATTCATCGGTACAGCGGAAAGAGTTCTGCCTGTAAACACCGTTCCTTGCGGTCTGCAGGACACCCCTGTTTATGTCACAGCCTATTATGTCAATTTCCCAGTTCCGGAGGAAGTTGCTCTCAAGTATAAGCATTGCTATAGTATAGGGCTCTTCGCCGGAAGAACATCCTGCCGAAAGGATCCTGATTTTCCTTTTCCTTCTACTTCTCTCTTTCAACTCAGGCAGTATCTCTTCCGAGAAGGCAAGGAGCTGGTTTTTTTCCCTGAAAAAATATGTCTCATTGACGGTAAGTATATCCATTATCTCGGACAGTTCGGTATCCCTGTTGCGGTTATACAGCAGGTATCTGTAATAGTCCCGGAAGGTTTTTATATTATGTGACCTGAGACGGCCGTTAAGTCTTCTTTCAAGGAGGGATCTCGATTTGTTATCAAAATAGATGCCGGAGAAGTCCCTGATGAGTTCACGGAGCAGTCTAAAGGCATCTTCATTTAACTTGATGATTTCTTCCCCTTCAAACACCTAATCCGTCCTCGATTTCCCTCTTCACGGAGGGATCGTCTTCTATATCGTAAATCCCTTCGAGACAGTCCCTTGCCTTAGCAGTCCCTATCCTTGAGAGCGCCTGGACCGCCGCAAGCCTTGTTGCCCAGTCTTCGCTGAACAGGAAGGGTTTTACTGCATCCTCTACCCCGGAATAGGAAGAAACCGCCATGATAGCGGTCCTCTTAATTTCCCTGTCGGGGAAGTTGAGTAAACCGAGCAACTCCTTTCTTGCAGACGGGTGGTTAAATGCCGACAATGATTCGATAGCCTGTGTGACAACAAAGCCGTTCCGGTCATGAAGCAGATTTATAAGGATCTCCACAGCCCCTTCATTCCTGATGGAAGAAAGAGTCCGTGCGGCCATAGCACGTACGGACCCTTCTGAATCCTTTGCCATTACTCTCAGTGCTTCAAGGGCTTCATCGTTGTCAAAGATGGCAAGGCACCCCGTTGCCACCTCTCTTACCTCTGGTGACTCATCGCTCAGGGCCATCCTTATATACTTCAGGGTGTCCTTCCATCTGATACGTGAAATGGCCGTAACGGCTGCCGTCCTGACACCGACTGAAGGGTCTCCCAGTGTAAGGCTCAGCTCCTGTAATGCATATTCAGATCTTAATTCACCAAGGAGTGTAACGGAGTTTCTCCGTATCACCTCATTTTCGGAGCGGAGTCCATCCATGAGGGGGGAGGGGTTAATCCGGTCCTTCAGCTTTGTTAAGGAATCGATCAGCGCTTCCTGAACATCGGGATAAGGATGTCCCAGGATCGAAAGCAGGAAGTCAACGGCCTTTTTGTCACCGATTCGTCCGAGTCCGCGTACGGCATGAACTATCACATGCCCATCACGGTCATGCAGGAGCCCCGTAAAGATTTCGATGTAACCGGGTGCACCTATGTCAGCCATTGAGTCGACAATGAGTCTCCTCTTTTCAGGCGTTACAGTATGAAGGAGTTCAGGAAACAGGCCGGGGTCTTTCTTGCCCATGAAGACAAGCGCCCTCTTTACAATATCCCTGAGGTTTTCATCTTCGGCAAGATCGAGAAGTTGCATCACGGCACGGTGGTCATGCAGCAGCCCCAGTGTGATTATGGCAGCCTTTTTTACTTCCGGATTATTATGGCTTGTGTATTTCAGGCAGATTTCAAATGCATCGGCACCGACGAGTTCCTTGAGCCGCTCAGAGATATATTCTTCGGAAACACCGTTTTCATAGTAGCTCTCGATGGTTCTGAGCGTCTCTTCCTGTATCGAACGTCTCTGATCACGAAGGAGAGGGATTACGTATTGCAGCGTGTCAGGCTCGGAAAACGCCGAAAGTGAACGGAGTGCGGGTTCGGTCAGCGGTCTGTTCCCGAGTGATTTAATAAGGAAGGGAATAACCTTTCTGTCGCCTATCATCCCGAGTGCGTTTACCGCCGGATAGGCAGTCCAAACGTCTTCCTCTTCAATTATATTTATCAGTGCATCAGTTACAGAGGGTTCCCTCAACTTTCCGAGATATTCAACCGCGGAGGCCCGGACGTTTTCGTCTTCGTCCCTTATAGCCTTAAGCAGAAGATGTGTTACTTCCGTGCCGCCGATTATGCCGATGACATCAATTATAAACTTCCTGACATCCCGGTTGTCCGTATCGAATGCCTTTATCAGGTTGGGGAGTCCCTTCTTCCCCAGTCTTGTTAATGCCTCGATGGCGGTATTACGCGCGCCGGCGTTGTCTTCCAGGTAGAGGAGGTTAATTAGATCCCGGATATAGCCTTCTACGGGGTAATTATCTATAAGTACGTCAAGCGCGGTTTTCCTTACCCTCCAGCTTTCATCCTTGAAGGAGTCGATTATTACCGACAGTCCTTCGGATCGTCCTCTCTGAGAGAAGATCCTGCTCCTTTTCAGTTCTATATCCCTGTTGAGCTTTTCGTTATTCATCTTTTACATTTACCCCGGTGCTCTTGAGCAGTCTTTTTTTGCCGCCTCCCTTTTTTGCGGTTTTTTTAGCGGGGGATTTTTCACCTTCAGCCTTTCTCTTCGACTCCTTAAGGAGCACCTTTTCCTCGGTTGAGAACACCCTCTCCATATCCATGATGATAATAATCCGTTCATTCCCCATTTCTGCTATTCCCTCGATGAATTCCGCCCTGAATCCCTTGAACAGGCTGGACGGTTTTGATATCCGTTCCCGGGGTATTTCCGCTATCTCCGTGACACCGTCAACCAGGAGACCGATCTTCTCTCCTTTACCGAATCTCAGTATTACGATCCGCGCCTTCCCCGCCTCTTCCGTGATGCCGAAACGCCTTCGCATGGAAACAACGGGGATGACCTCACCCCTGCGGTTTATTACTCCGGAAATAAACTCGGGTACATCAGGAACCGGGTGGAGTTTTACAGGATTCAGGACCTCCGCAAGCTTGAAGATATCAATCCCGAAGTAATCATCCTTTATAAAGAAAACAAGATATTTCATTGCCCTGTTTAGGTTCTGAAGTGATCCATTTCCTTCCTGAGTTCTTCCACCTCTGCGTGGAGCGATGATATGAATAGCGAGACCTCTTTGACATCCCTTGCGGTATTCTTACCCAGATTCATTACAGACTGCAGAAGACTCGTTATGTTCTCGTTTATCTTCTGTTGTTCAGAGGATGCCGTTGCTATTTCAGCGGTTTTTTCATTTGCTAATTCTATATTGTCGGTGATAAACTTTGTGCTCTTCGCCTGTTCGTCCGTGGCCTTCTTTGTGATCTCCATGGATTCCTTGATGGATGAGACGCCCTCAAGAAGGTAAGAAATGCCTTTTTCCTGTTCCTCGGTGGCCCTGCTTACCTTAAAAATCATTTTTTTGATATGTTCAATAGCCTTCACAATCAACTCAAGTCCCCGCGTCTGTTCGATAGATGCGTGTTTTATACTCTGTGCGATCTCGCTCGAACGTTGTGATGAGTGCAGGATCTCGCGGAGCGCCCCTCCTGTATTCATTACCGCTTCGCTTCCCTTCTCTACCATGGTAAAGGTCTCGTTGGTTCCATTTACCACAGTCTGGATTTCTCTCTTAAGCGTTGAAACGATTCCCGCTATCTCCCGGGTCGAGGACGCGGTCCTGTCGGACAGGGTCTTCATCTCGGATGCCACTATCGAAAAGCTCTTTCCGTATTCCCCGGCCTGAACCGCAAGGATTTGAGCGTTCAGACTCAAAAGCCCCGTCTGTTCCGTAATATCCCTGATGACGGAGAGGATCTTCTCAATGTCCTTGGACATTCCTCCCAGTCTCTCAATTGACTCCTTGAGGTCCGTTACGGATGCCTCGATCTGTTCCATCCTTTCAACTGCTTCAACAATCGAGAGCATCCCCTTCTCGGATACGGTTTCCGTTGTATGGGAACTCAGTTCCGCCGATTCCCGTGAGATGCGCTCGATTTCCTTTACCGTCGCATTTATCTCATCTGCAGAGGCGGATGCTTCCTGCATAGCCGAGGATACCTCCGTTGTAAGAGAGGCGACTTCATGTGACGACTGGGTAAGCTCGGTAGTGGTCGAGTAGGAGTCGTTAATATTGCGCTGAAGGCTTTCGGCAGCAGCGGCTATCTCTTCCGAAGTAGCCTTGAATTCCAGGAGTGCAGAGACATTGTCGTTTGAAAGGGAAAGAAGTGTATCCGTATTTTTATGTATCCGGAGTTGTGACTTGGAGGCATTTCCGAGGGACAGTGAGACATCTCCAAGGGATTTTTGCTGGTTGTTTACACTGTTGGTCACGTTCTTGAAGGTCAGGTTGAGCTGGCTCATGGCCGCCGATACATTCCTTGAGATATCCTTTAATTTTCTTATGTATCTCTTTAGTCTCGTTATGAGGAAGTCAATACCACGGGCTATTGTTCCGATCTCCGTTTTATCCTCGATGCCGATGCTTTGGGACAGGTCACCAAGGGTGATCTTCTCGATAACCCTGCTCATTTCCTTTATGCGTCCACCGATATCACGTTTAAAGAACAGGGCGATAAGGAAAATGAGACCTATGAAGACAACCATCTGGAGCATCATGGAGGTGATGAGATGACCGGCGAGGTTTGCCTTTATCCTTCTAACGGAGTATCTTATCCTGACATTGCCTATTACGTCGGTGCCGGACCGAATGGGAAATTCGAATGTTTTGTAGGCAGTCCCGGAGCTTTCGTGACTCTTTTTGATGAGTCTCTTCCCGTCCGCATCCAGAATCTCTACGGAGATTATGTCTTCATTCTTCAAGATATCATCGATTATCCGTTCAAGATATGTATGATCTGAGCTGACAAGGGCGGTTGCAGCTATGTTGCTTATTATACCACCCGACAGGGATAGCACGTTGTTGAGGGAGTCTTCGAGGGTCGTCTTTTCACGGTAGAAGGACCATGCCCAGATCAGGGACTGTCCAACGAAGAGAATTATCAGGATCCTGTATATAAACCTTGTTGAGAGACTCTTTTCGATAGTCATCTCAGTTCCCACCGGATGACAGGGCATTATTCATCCTGATTATTTCCAGCCCCGCGGGATGTCTGATAAAGTCAATGAATCGGCATGCAGCATATGAAACTAAAAGTGAAATTCCTTTTACCATTGGTTGCCTCCTCAGATCAGTTGTATTTGTGACATCATTTCATGGATCTTTTGATAGTCCTCGTCTGATGTCTCAATAAAGCCTGTGTAATGTTCATTTATTGATTTAAGGATGGAGAGCCCTTCAGGGTCGGTGTCCTTAAGGGACAGGAAGGCCGATTTAATCATCTGAACCTCGTTTTCAGGCAGATCCCTTGATACACATACGTTGAACTCGGGAATCTCCTCGGAGAACTTGATGTACTTCAGGCCCTGCTCCTTGTATTTTTCGGCGGTCGACTCCATGACGGCACCTGCATCATATTCACCTGAAAGGACCGCCTCCGCGACATCGTCATGGTGACCGAGGTAGTTATAAAAGAGCAGGTCCGAGATGTCCACCCCTTCCTGAAGAAGCATAAACCTCGGTACGATGTGAGATGAAGTTGAGTCAGGATCGCCGAAACAGAAGGACTTGCCCTTGAGGTCTTTGAGGCCTGCGATGGAACTGCCGGAGCGTGCTATGATAACGGAGTGATGGTAGGGCTTTCCGTTATTCAGCGCCTTTACCAGCGCCTTTACGTTGTAATCCCTTCTGGCCTTGATATAGGTTGACGGGGTCATGAAGCAAAGCTGGGTCACGCCGTTGCCTATATCCCGGATAGCGCCCTGGAAGTCCACACCGACCTTAAGCTCGACCTTTTTACCCAGTTTTCTGCCGAGATAATCGGAAAGGGGGCTGAATTTCCGATGCATCTCGGCGGGGCTCTCGAGGGGAACGACGCCGAACCTTGTTGTCTTTTCACTATGCGGAGCAGGTGTGAAGCTGAACTTCTCCATCTCCGTCACAATAAGCTCGGTATCCTTCACGAGTGTCCTGAGGGCGTTATTTACCTTGAAGGAGATATTCCTGTTCTTTGCAGGAATATCAGAGATGTTCCTTATTGAATGCCTGATCTGCTCTGATCCCATTTTCTGTTCGTTGAGTGCGCTTGCTATGTGCTGGCTCTTTTCGGATACAACCTCCGTGCTCCGGCGTATGAGTTTGCTCTGTTGCGACTGTTCCTCTGTTGCAGTCTTGACCTGTGTTGCAATACCCCTTATGCGTTCTGCTGCATTCATAAGGAGGGACATACCCCTTGACTGCTCTGCAGTTGCCTTCGCAATCTGGCTCACCATGTTCCTTACCTTCTCCATTGATTCAGCAACGAACCTTGCAGCCTCGGATTGTTCCGAGGTGGAGTGTTCTATGGCAGTCGACATATCGGAAGAAAGCCTGGCGCTTTCAATTATTTTCTCCAGCGCACCGGATGCGTTTTTTGAGAGACTGAGCCCCCCGGTAACCGCCTCAAATCCGAGGTTCATTGCATACACTGCGTCAGCGACCTCTTTCTGGACGGTATGGATCAGCGTTGAGATTTCCTGGGTGGAGAAGGATGTGCGTTCGGCGAGATCCTTGATCTCATCGGCTACCACGGAGAAGCCCTTGCCGTGTTCACCGGCCTGCGCTGCAAGTATGGCGGCATTAAGAGCGAGGAGAGTGGTCTGGTCCGTGATTTCATCTATTACCGTGAGGATCTTTCCGATTTCTTCAGATCTGCCTCCCAGTCTCCTTATGTACTCCGCGGTGGTCTCGACTGAGATCTTTATCCTTTCCATTCCCTCCATCGTCTTTTCAATGGCATCCTTACCGTATGTTGACGCCTCGGTCATAACCCTTTCACTCAGCCTGGCGGACTCCTTGGTGTTTACTTCGATTTCTCTTATCGAAGCGGTAATCTCCTCAATGGTTGAGAGTGTGTCGTCGGTCGAACTCAAGAGACCGTCTGCACTTGAGGCAACCTCTTTGATTGAGGATGTCAGTTCTTCAATGGAGGAGGAACTGGATTCAACCGATTCAAAAAGCTCGTTACTGTTCTGGGCAATCTGAAATATACTCGCAGACATCTCCTCGATTGCAGATGCCGTTTCTTCAGATGACACTGCAAGACCGTCTGTGCTTTCACTTATCTCAGAGATCGAGGCATTGAGTTCTTCTATAGAACTTGATATGTTTTCTATTGCCTCTGTCTCGGTTTTTGTTGTCTCAACGAGGTCTCTCGATTCAGTTTCCACCTCCGTTGAAATCTTTGAGACGCGTCTGGTGATATCCTTGACCCTCTGAAGTATAGATGATATTGACTGCAGGGCGCCCTGGAGGGCGGAACTTGCCTGGCCGATCTCATCATCGGCAGCTATGTCGGTTCTGAAGGTCAGGTCCCCCTGTGCAAGGAGAGTCGCTGCTCCTTCTATCTTCCTGATGGGATTGATAATAATCTTTCTCATGAGTATCCAGATTATAAAGGAGAGTATAAAAATAGCTGATATTGTTGCCAGGATATTGAACATAGCCATCCTTGCGATCTTGCTCTGTTCGTTACGGAGTGACATGGAGATCTTTACAACGCCGAGAAAAGGACTTTTTACCAAGTGACACTTCCGGCATGCATGAGAGTTTTCAAGGGGTCTGTAAATCAACATCCGGTTGTTTTTTATAATCGAAAAAGGTGACAGATCAGTAGCAAATCTTTTAACAATCTCTGATTCCTTTGCAGGAGCAGTCTTGTTGAAGGCCTCTCTTCCCTCATGGTTCAGTATGGTTATATTTTCAATTCCTTTCAGGGTCTTGAAATCGTTGGACATTGCCCTGGTAATATTCGACTTCCCTTCAAGCATTGTTCTTTTCAGGCCTTTGCTGATAACGTTTGCAGTTTCAAACATCTTCTCCTGAGCGGTTTCATATATGCTCTTTTTCTGCATAAAATAAACCATGGTAACGGCAAAAACAGACCCTGTAACAATTACAAGCACTACTGCCCCCAGAATCTTCTTTTCAAGTGTTCCCATTATCTCCTCCTTATCTGATCAATGAGAGGGAAATTTTACATCCTGTATATTTGATTTTTAAAAAACTCAAGAATTCGGGCGCTCCTCTTTTCTATTGTCTTCAAATACAAAAAGGGTTTTATCACTTTTTAGTACGGTTATGAATCTGCCGCTATGGATGCTTACACTCTCAATAAACCTTACCTCTGATTCAGTGAGATGAGTAGGTGGCTCGTTGAGCGAGTCTTCCGATACCCTTATAACATCAACCACCTGGTCGGTTAAGATCCCGATCGGACCTTTTTCCCCTTTTGCAACGATTACTTTCTCCTTTCTCCTGGTTGGCAACCTGTTTTCCGGTAATTTCCGCTTGGTGCCGTAGTCCCGGGTTGAACTGTCCGGCTTAAGGAGCTTTGTAAGGTCCAGCACCGGGATTATCCTTCCCCTTAAGGATATTAAGCCGCACAGGTGTTCAGGTCCCGTGGGTACAGGGGTCAGGTTATAGAGATTAATTATCTCCTGAACATCGTTCATGTGAAAGGCGTAGCACTCCGTCCCAAGCTGAAAAGAGAGCAACTCCACGGAAGCCGGGATGCCTTTCCGTGGCTCCTGGTCCGCTTGTTCTTCAGGTCTCCCGGCCCCTGTTGTTGACTCATCGAACGCTTCTGCCCCGGCAAGTCCGGTTTCAGGAGACTTGACGGCACTCTCATTTTTCCTTAATGCCTTGCCGCCTTTGTTTTTCGTCTCTTTTTTCTTCCTCGCCTTTTTTCTGGCTTTAGCTATATCCATTATATCCAAGCTCCCTTACCGCATCAATAATGTTCTCTTCATCGATGATCTCCTGGTCCTTTGAAAAGGCATCAAGGAGTGCAGATGTGGCGATGCTGTTGATAACCCGGGGTATTCCGCCGGAATATCTGAATATTACCTTCAGAGCCCTTGCTGTAAAGAGCCGTGATGCCCTTCCCGAGGTCTTTAATCTATGTCCTACGTAGTCAGTGGTTTCCTTCTCATCAAGGGCCCCTATGTGATAGAAGAGTCCGATTCTCTGCCTTAAAGGGGCATATGCCCTGTGTCTCAGCCTCCTCCGGATATCGGGCTGAGCAACAAGTATGAGGCTTATAAGATTTGTATCGTCAAGTTGAAAGTTGGTAAGAAGACGGATTTCTTCAAAGGCATCCTTTTTTGGAATAAGCTGGGCCTCATCAATGATGATTACGGGCGTTATCCCCTTTTCATAATCGTCGTAGACCTTCTGGTAAATCGCTTCAAGGAGGTCATCCTTGTAACCGGAGGGGATGGTTATCTCCATCCTTTTTGCAATGGACCTGAGGAACTGGTTTGCAGTGAGCCGAGGATTAAGTATGAGGATAACCCTGTAGCTCTCATCAAGGCAATCCATCAGGGCCCTTGTAAGTGTGGTCTTGCCACAGCCGATCTCACCCGTCAGGAGAACAATCTCTCTTTCCTCAACAGCGTACCGGAGCCTTGCGAGCGCCTCTTCATGAGCCTTGCTCATAAAGAGGAACCTCGGGTCGGGGGTCTTGCTGAAGGGTCTGTCCTTGAGTGAAAAAAAGTCCCTATACATGGGCCAACCCCCGGTACCTCTTAAGTGTTTCCTCCATGATCGCCTCAACATCGATAACGAGGATCACCTCGTTTTTGCCTACTTCGGCAGCTCCGGTAAATCCCTTGAAGTTTTTGAAGTAGTCGCCGAGGGATTTTATGACCATATCCTGGCTCCCGACGAGCGCATCCACCATAATGCCCACTCTGTGTTCACCATACCCTGCGACAACTATGTATTTTTCTTCAGAGTCTGCCGTCCGTAAGTCAAATAGCCCTGCAAGGGATATGGTGGGGAGAAGCTCTCCCCTGAGGTTGTAGATCATGTTGCCTTCAATGCTCTGGATGTCGGTCCTCTTCACAAGCAGGGTCTCCGATATGGATGTGAGGGGCAGGGCGAAGTTGTGTTTTCCCGACCGTATTAAAAGGGATTTAATGATTGCAAGGGTAATGGGTATAGTCAGTGAGAAGCGGCTAAACACGTCCATCTCCGAGGAAACATCAACGAAACCACCGATTGATGATATCTTCTCTTTAACCACATCCATACCTACGCCCCTGCCTGAGACATCGGTAATAGTTTCGCTGGTGGTGAAGCCGGGCAGGAAAATGAAGTTTATTATCTCACTTTTATCAAGCTCATCCTGTCTGGAAACGAGCCCGAGGGCATCTGCTTTCTCTTTTATCCTTGAAGGGTCTATTCCCCGCCCGTCGTCTTCAACCTCGATAACAACGTGATTCCCCTTCGGGAATGCACTGAGCTTGATCTGAGCGGTTTGGGGTTTTCCTTTAGACGCGCGCTCCTCCGGGGTTTCTATCCCGTGGTCAAGGGCATTTCTCACAATATGCATCAGGGGGTCGGCAATCTCCTCGGCAATGAACTTGTCAATCTCCGTATCCTCGCCGAAGGTCTTTAACTCGACGGTTTTTTTCAACCCCCTTGAGTATCTTCTTATAATCTGTCCCAGTCTCGAGAATATCTGCCCTACAGGTACCATCCTTATCTGGAGGACATCCTCCTGGAGTTCCTTGAGTCTCCTGTCAAAGTTCTGTATCACCCTGTGCATATCAAAAACAAGGTGTGAGTGACCATACGTCTCGATCAGTTCCTCCTCGACCCTGCTTATGGCTCCCTTGGTAAGGTTCAGCTTGCCTATGGTGTTGAGGATCCTGTCAAGTTTTTCGATATCCACCCTGACGGTTGAGGAGACACTTCTGAGGGTCTCCTCCTGAGTGACAGGCTGTACAGCGGAGGGCTTGCCGCTATAAATCTCCTCGATTACCAAACCGGTTTTATCCTTTAGATAGTGTTGGTCTTTTTCAGATGCAAAGAGGAGTTTGAAGCCTATGGAGCCCTCCGGGATGCCCTCTGATGTGGGGAGGATTGAGATGAGTTCCCCGTCTTTTTTCAGGGTCCCGGTGAGTTTGGAGAGCCCTTTGTCGAATTCAGAGAGGGAGAAGACGGTGTAGATAAGAAATATGCCCTTTTTATCCTTTACGTTTGTTCTTAAGCGGTGCTCTTCATATTCGGATAAAACCCTGAGAATTTCCTCCCCGACTATTCCCCTTAAGGGGGCCTCGCCGGAGGACATCCCCGCAGTATTTTTAAACCTCTCAATCTCCCGGATACAGGAGGAGACATCGGTGTCCTTTTCTTCAAAAGCCACCGATACCATGTTCCTCACTATGTCGATGTTATGGAAGAGAAAGTTTATGAGATCCTCCGACAAGTCGATCCTGCCGAGACGGAGTTCGTCAAGCAGTCCTTCAAGTTCGTGACTCAGGTCTTTAAGTCCTTCATGCCCGTAAAGTCCGGAGATCCCCTTCAGGGTATGCATGGATCTGAATAAGGCATTGAGTGTGTCAGGGTTGAATTGTTCCGGAAAACCATCCTGTATCTCGAGGAGGCATTCCCTCGATTCATTAAGGAGGTCTTCAGCTTCTGAAATAAACTCTTTGTTTGTTGAACTCATTTTTGAATTATTTGTTTAACCGTTTCCTGGAGTTCCTCAGGCTTAAAGGGTTTTGTGATGTAGGCGTCGGCTCCAAGGGCAAGTCCCCTGTTGCGGTCTTCTTCCGACCTCTCTGTACTTACAATGATCAGTGGGATGTCTCTGTATCTCGGATTTGTCTTTATGAAGTTTATCAGTTCAAGTCCGTTGATATCGGGCATGTTAATGTCCGTGATGATCATGTTGAAATCTTCAGTGGGAAGTAACTTTAACGCCTCAAAACCGTTTCCCGTGTCAAAAACAAGGTATTCCTCCCCCAAATCCTCAACCATTGTCCTTATCATGGATCTTGTTGAATCGGAGTCTTCAACAATGAGGATCCTTTTCACTGTTATTCACCCCTTTCGGCTAATTTTTGTTTTAGTATCGCCTTCTCAAGGGCAAGGCCCGCCTGGTTTACGAAGATCTCCAGCCCCGGGGTTTCCTCAATTGGTTCTCCCGGTGGCTGATTGTCACAATAGAGTAACGCAACAACACGTTTTTCGGCAATAATCGGGTAAAAAACCACCTCTACAGGCCAGTTCCCGCCAATTTCGCTAATGAATAACTCCGTCAAAGGTTCTTTCTCAAGCTCTCCTTTGAATGGCCTGCCATCATTGACTATTCTGGAGAAATAGGGGCTGTCTTCGATTGGGAGCGCTATTTCACGGACCTTCTCGTCAGCCTGCTCAAGATCAAGTCCGAATTGTCCGAAACCGGTGAGAATCCCATCATTCATTATAAATAGTACGGCCCTCTGAAAGATATCGCTTGCAAACCGGAGGATCAAAAGAGAGATCTCCGAAGGGGTCTCGGGAAGCCTTAGTTCCTGGGTCAATCCCCTCAGTGATGAGATCTCCTTCGTGAACTCAGGCCGGTTGCATTCAAACCACTCCGGTCCGGTTTCTTCCTCCGAGAGTTCCTCTTTGAGGACCTCTTCGAATTTGTGTGTTTCGTCATAGGTCCTCGCTCCCTCCATAAGGAGGTATTCAGGGCTGAGTCCCTTTGAAACCACCCATCCCCGGTCCTTCAGGCCGGGCAGTCTTAACTCCAGTTCATCAGGTTCAAAACTGAAGTCGCCTTCTTCAAGAAGCAGGAGGTGGTACACCACCTGTTCAATCCTCTTCTTTGCAATCTTATCTATTGATTCCTTGCTGACCGAGTCGAGTTCCAGCAACACCCGGGCGATACTCTTCTCCGGGAGGTCGGCCTTTATGTTTCGGGCAAGCTGTAACCCTGCTTCGTCGATAAGGCCGGCCTTGCAGAGGTCATCTCCGATATCACCGTCGAGGATGTCGGCTTCGGCCTTTACGACAAGACCCCTTTTAAGTATCACCCCTGCACGGATATCATTTCCCCGGACCAACAGCGACCCTGTTTTCTTTCCGATACTCAGTATCTGAAAGATATCGGCAAGGCCGAGGTCTTCTAATTTACCTGTCAGGCTCATCCGGGGTACGGGAAGTGATGGAGATTTGTGAAAAATATATATACATGTGTACAACTAAAGTGTATCAGGAAAAAAACTGTAGTGTCAATGAATGGCCGGAGACTCAGACAAGGGATATGTCGCCGTATATCTCTTCGGGCTTCTCAATGGTAATGTATTTCCACCCGTAACCTATATCTCGTATCGGGGCATTCAGCCGGCATCCTCGTAATCCATCTTACAAAAATCTTGGTCCTTATGATGTTAATCATAGAAAACATCCTCCATGATAGGGTATAAATAATATAGAGGGCGTGCAGCAGGCCCGAATTGTCAGAGAGAGGAGGTCGGGTTATGGACAGATACGTAAAGGCTTTTATAGTGATTAGTATAGTGTATCTCGGCTTGGCATCGGTTTTAGGTGTATTTATGATTATGAATCAGAACCTTCTGGGTCTGAAGTTTGTTCACACTCACCTTATGCTGATAGGATGGGTTTCCATGATGATATACGGGGTGGGATATCATATCCTTCCGAGATTTTCAGGGAGACTCATTAAGAGTAAGGCCCTGGTTGGATTGCAGTTCTGGTTTGCCAATATCGGGCTGATAGGTATGGTGGTGTTCTATACGTTGAAGTTATACCATCCGGAAGTCGATGCTTACAGGATTTTAACTGGATTGAGTGGGGTTGTTGAGATACTTTCCATAGCTGTCTTCTTCTATAATATGCTTGCCACTCTGCTTGCAAAACAGGAGGAGGCTTAGGAACCCAGGGATGCAAGGCCCTCCCTGTCTAAGATAAGGATCCTTCCTCCTTTTTCAGATATGTAGCCTGATTTTTTCAGTTTCGACATTGTTCTGATTGCGGTCTCTACGGTTGTACCGACCATATCGGCGATATCCTGTTTTGTGAACTTCATATCTATCAGAAGGCCCTCATCGGCTTGCTTTCCCATTTTATCGGACAGCTTAAGCAGCAGTGATGCGATCCTCGACTCGACCCTTTCAAGGGCGATGTTTTTAAGTGTTTCATGGGAGACCCGCATGCGGTCCCCGAGACTCATTGTAAGGGAATACATCAGGGATGGGAACCTGTCTATAATGAGCAGCAGGTTGTTTCTTGAGATCATCAAAACCGTTGTATCATCCATGGGAACAGCGTTTGCAGGGTAGGGGAACCCCTTTATGACGGCAATACCACCGAAGAAGTCATAGGGGGAGATAATCTCAAGAATAATCTCCTTTCCTTCGTGGGAGAGTTTGGTGACCTTGACCTTACCGTCTTTCACAATGTAGAGGAAATCAGGGGGGTCTCCTTCCGAGAATATCATCTCCCGCTTCATGAAGGACTTCTCCCGTATATAGGGTGCTATTTCGTTAAGTTCTTCAGCCCGGAGGTCCTTGAAGATCTCTGTTTTTTTCAGATTTTCTATCATGGTTTTATCTTCCATGTTCACTTATCGAAATTTTAACATAAAATAAACTATCTTTGGGATCATGTAAGCTGAAACTCGTGATTGCCGGTACGGAGTTCGTTTCAAGCTCTATGCACGCACCCTGTTCGTCCGGTTCCGTCTCTTTGCGGGCAAGGGCACCGGCTCGATTTTGTCGGATCTCAATCTCAAATGAGGCCGGATCAGTTATAATTAACTGATGTCTGCCGGGATATATGTACATATACCATTCTGCATCAAGAAGTGTAATTACTGTGACTTTTTATCGATTCCCTATGATGAGGCCCTGAAGGATTCCTACCTTTCAGCGCTTAAATCAGAGGTGAGGCATTCCCCTTGCAGAGGACCGGTGGATACGGTTTTTTTTGGGGGAGGCACCCCCTCTTTGCTAAGCCCTGGAGATATTGCAGGGTTGCTTGAAGTTATCCGTGAGAAGTTTGGTCTTCAGGATGGCGCTGAGACCACTCTGGAGCTGAACCCCGGCACTGTGGATGAGGATTCCCTGCAGGCGTTTCTGAGGGGAGGCGTTAACAGGGTCAGCATCGGTGTCCAATCGATGTGTGAAAGAGAACTAAGGATTCTTGGCAGGGTGCACAGTGTGTCGGACTCCCGTCAATGTCTCCGTTCGGTTGCCCGTCTGTTCAGGAACTTTTCCCTGGATCTCATATACGGGTTGCCGGGACAGGGTGTGGAAGAACTGAAAAACACCCTCTGTGGGGTCATGGAGTTCAATCCCCCGCACATCTCTGCATATGAACTCTCCATAGAGGATGGCACCCCGTTTTACCGTATGGTCAGGGACAATGCCGTTACATTGCCGGGGGAGGAAGAGATTGCCGGGTTTTACGATTTTGTTGCGCAATTCCTCTCCGGGAGGGGATATGCCCATTATGAGATATCCAACTACGCCTTGACCGGATTTGAATGCAAGCACAATATGAAGTACTGGATGAGGGAGGATTACCTGGGCTTTGGGGCGGGGGCACACTCATTTACAGGTGGCAGGAGGTCCAGGAATACCTCTGATATAAGGGGGTACATAGATATGGTTAATACCGTGGGTAATGCGATGGTGGAAGAGGCCGCCCTGACGGAACCGGATGCCCTGAGAGAGGAAATATTCCTGAAATTGAGGACAAGACAGGGGTTGAAGATGGGTGCTTTGGGGGTTTCTTCAGAGTTGATCGGGGATCTTGAGAGGACCGGCTGTCTTTTTCGACTGGATGACCGCATATATCTCACCGATAAGGGCATGCTTGTATCAAACAGGATCATAGTTGAGATTATGGACAGCCTCGAAAGGAACGGCCTTTTGCCCGAATCAAGCGCTGGAGGATTTGATTGAGTTTACAGTACCCCACCCCGAAATATCGGGGCTGTGGGGTTTAATATACTCTATACTCTGCGGCGGGGAGGTTCATTGGTGTAGCTGTCTTTAATAACCATCTCTTTCGGAAAAAAGGAGAAGACAATGGATATCTATAATGACTTCAGGAGTAGTGAGAATATAGGGATTCTTGCCGATGAGGTAAGGAGGATATACGAAAAACCCGTCAACATCATGGAGATATGTGGTGGTCATACCCATGTGATAATGCGGTTTGGTATAAACCAGATAGTCCCCGGGGGGGTTGTTTTCCTTCACGGACCGGGTTGTCCGGTATGTGTAATGCCCAAGGAGAGGATTGATCAGGCGATTATCATTGCAGGGGAGAAGGATGTCATCCTTGTGACTCTCGGGGATATGATGAGGGTGCCGGGGTCCGTGAGTTCGCTAATGAAAGAACGTGCCAGGGGGCATGATATACGGATGGTCTATTCCCCTCTTGACTCAATCAGGATTGCGAGGGAGAACCCGTCAAAAAAGGTGGTGTACTGTGCCTTAGGATTTGAAACGACGGCCCCCCTCACTGCAGCGGTTATACACCAGACGGTAACCGGGGGTGTTAAGAACCTGCTTTTCCATATAAACCATGTCCTGGTGCCGCCTGCAATCCATGCCATAATGAGTTCCGAGGATGTGAGGATAGAGGCCTTTATTGCCCCCGGACATGTCAGCACCATTACGGGGATTGATATTTATCAGGACATAGCGAAGAGCTATTCAGTCCCCCTGGTTGTTTCCGGGTTCGAACCCGTGGACATCCTGCTGAGTGTCTCCATGATATTGAGACAGGTCTCCGAAGGGAGAGGGGATGTGGAGATTCAGTATAAGAGGGCGGTAAACCCGGAGGGCAACATAAAGGCGCAGGATCTTGTATCCCGGTATTTTACCACGAGGGAGACGTTCAGGTGGCGGGGGTTGGGAGACATACCCCGGAGTGGTTTAAGACTGAAGGACGATTACTCGGCTGTTGATGCAGAGGTTGTTTATGGAGAACTCCTTCCCGACATACGGATCGATGACCATAAGTTCTGCCTTTGTGGTGAGATCCTCAGGGGCAAGGCAAGGCCCACCGATTGCCGGGTGTTTGGTAATACCTGTACACCTAAGAACCCGATCGGGGCCTGCATGGTTTCCTCGGAAGGCGCCTGCCATGCCTATTATACGTACAGGCAGGTTTAGTCCTCACCTCAGGATCCGGGATGATGCTTTTCGTGGATTTTTAAAGCATGGTTATTGATGTGGGTGTTTAACTTTTCCGAGATATGCGAGAATGGCCTTTAGCAGGGACGCACTGTGCCCGAGCTGTCGATATGCCTCTTCCCGTGTCAGGAGTCTGTTTTCTCTCCTGAGTTTTTTACCGAGTTGTCTTGATACGTTTGCAATCCTTGCAATCTCTCCGGCGAGATCTTTTTCAAAGGTCTGAGAGCCCAGTTTTATTGGATACATGTATCTCCTGATATGGTTGATGTTTCTTAACACCTCATCCTCCACTGTTCCGTCAAACCCGCTATGGTGCATTTTATTGAAATCATCATAGGGCATATTATGGAGCGGTTGTGAGAGGTCGCCCACATAGTGTGCACAATAGGCGAGGTGGTATTCCGCATACTTGCCCTTATGGGACGTAGTCAGGTAGTTACGGATGGAAGCAATAATTGCCCCATAGAGGTGGCCTTCCCTGTCTTCCCGTTTGTTGTATCTGTCTGCCTGTTTCAGGACCATACCCGGGGTGACACCGATGCCTTCGGGGTTGTCAAAGAAGTGGTTGTTCATCTCAGTCCTTCCGGCCTTCAGCTTTGCAATGTCTGCCCCGGCAGCGTTGTACCATTTGTGGTACCCGGCCGCCTTTGCAACTGCAAGGTGTGTCTCGTCATGCCAAGCATATGCGGAATGCAGGTTGATGAGGATGAGGGCGGTAAAGAGGAGGGGGAATAGAGTTAGCTTGATCTTTCTCATGACATCTCCGGAGATGTATCTTATGTATTTTACCAGAACAAGGGGGATGCCTGCACGTTTCACTTGAATTGTCCCTTGAGTTTTCAGATGAATTCTTTTTATCGGAATATTCAAATCCTTGACAGTAAAGGCTTTAGAGAGTTATTATTAACAACCATGATTTTAACCAGGGTCCATGTTTTATTCCTTTTAACGTCTTCCCTTCTCCTCTCCCATTCCACCACCACATCTGTATCGAAAGAGGATAGACCGACCGGTGAGAAACCCGCAATGATGCACAAAACTTCCCTGAATCTCCCGCTTCTGCATATGTTTGGATGGTTTTTTATGCAACTGCTAAGGTACAGACAGGTAATCTGGAGGATGGTTTATGTCCGGACACTCTAAGTGGAGTCAGATCAAGTATAAGAAGGCAGTAGTTGATGCAAAGAGAGGCAAGGTCTTCTCAAAAATTGCAAAGGAGATATCCGTTGCCGCCCGTCTCGGTGGCGGTGACCCTGTGATGAATCCCCGCCTGAGGACCGCTATAGAGAAGGCCAAGGAAACGAACATGCCTCATGACAATATAAAACGTGCAATACAGAAGGGCACCGGTGAACTTCCCGGAACAACCTATGAAGAGACTGTCTATGAGGGATATGGACCGGGTGGGGTGGCCATCCTGTTAGAGGCCCTTACGGATAATAAGAACAGGACCGTTGCAGAGATCAGGCACCTCCTCGGTAAGTATGGTGGCAGTCTTGGAGAGGCAGGTTGTGTTTCATGGATTTTTGAGAAAAAGGGCTATATACTTGTGGGTAAGGACTCAATCGATGAGGATTCCCTGATGAGTCTGGCCATCGAGGCCGGAGCCGAGGACATGAAGAATGATCCAAGGGAGGATAATTACGAGATCATAACCCTCCCGGAGGATTTTTTACCTGTAAAGGACGTCCTTCTCCAAAAGGGGGTAAGCATATCTGCTGCAGAGGTTACAATGCTTCCAAAGTCTACCGTTTCACTAACCGGTGATGATGCTGTGAAGATGCTTAACCTGATGGAGGTCCTGGAAGACCACGATGATATACAGAATGTTTATGCCAACTTTGACATCCCGGACGAAGTGATGGCAGGTATAGAGAAATGACGGAGACCCTGGTCTGATGCTCGGAGCTCTTCCGGCGGGGGATGATCATGTTGAAGATGACGG
>VAPE01015176.1_pt1 | contig 32926 bp, 31 predicted proteins | sample 3393911 | NCBI WGS metagenome assembly VAPE01 (sample SAMN08290436, study PRJNA428436) | hydrothermal vent metagenome | isolation source: Deep-sea hydrothermal vent chimney | place: Atlantic Ocean: South-mid Altantic Ridge
ATCGAGGCCGGCGCGCTCATAATTTCCTCACCACCTGTTTGCCGGCGCACGCCTCCCGATCGCCCGCTTCCCCACGCTTGCGCCGCCGCCGGATCAACCGCCGGCGCGCAGCCGGGCCTTGTAGCCCTGGAAGAGGGCGTGCATCCGGGTCCAGAGCGGGCCGGGGCGTCCGGCACCGACCGTTTCGCCGTCGAGTCGCGTCACCGGCAGGATCTCGCGAGTGGAGCTGGTGATCCACAGCTCCTCGGCGTCGTGCAGCCACTGCGCGGGGATCGGCGCCTCGCGCGCCTCGATCCCGTTGTCGCGGGCGAGTTCCAGAACCAAGTCCCGGGTGATGCCGGGCAGCAGGAACGGGCCTTTCGGCGGGGTCAGCAGGGTGCCGCCGCGTACCAGGAAGAGATTGCTCGCGGCCCCCTCCGTGGCCTCGCCGTCGCGGATCAGGATCGCCTCCGCGCACCCGGCCTCCACCGCCTCCTGGCGCAGCAGGAGATTGCCCAGCAGCGCGATCGACTTGATGTCGCAGCACTTCCAGCGGATGTCCTCGCGTGTGATCGCCGCCACGCCGTGCTCGGCCAGGGCCGGGGTCGGCGGCGTAATGGGGCTGACCGAGGCGAACACCGTCGGGGTCGACGCGCCGGGGAAGGCGTGATCGCGCTTGGGCGCCGGGCCGCGCGTGACCTGCAGATAGACGTAACGATCCCCGTCGCCGTTGACCTCCACCAAGCGATCAAGAATCGTACGCCACTGCGCGCGAGAGTGGGGGTTGGCGAGCCGGATGCCGGCGAGGCTGCGCTCGAACCGTGCCAAGTGCCCGTCGAGGCGAAACAACCGGGCGTCGTACACCGGGATGACCTCGTAGACCCCGTCGCCGAACAGAAAGCCGCGGTCCATCACCGATACCGTGGCCTCCTCCAGGGGCACGAGGCGGCCGTTGAGATAGGCTGTGTTCATGAGCGGTTGCGGCGCGTGCCGCCTCCCCGGTCAGTCATTAGGATTCAAGGGGTCAGAGTACTTGAAATCTTCAACTGCACCGACCTCTTGCGTTGTCTCTGGAGATTTCAATCCTGCTGACCCCTTGAATCCTCTAGCGGTTAGCGGTGGGAGGGTTTAGGTACAGGAGCACGTCGTCCTTGAGGCGTTGCCACAGCGAGCCGACCGCGACGCCGCGCAGGGCGATCAGCGGCTCGCGGGCCAGCACCGTCTTGCCGGCGGCCGCCTGAACGGTGCCGTACGGGGTTCCCTGCACGACCGGCGCGAGGATCGGCTCATGGACCTGGATGTCCGGCCGGAGTCCCCGGGCCTGCCCGCGCGGCAGTGTGACCTTCAGGTCATGGGCGACACCCAGGGGTACGCTCTGCACGGCGCCCTTCCAGACGCGCGCCCGGGTAACCGGCTGTCCGACCTTGTACACGACCCGGGTCTCGAAAAAACGGAAGCCGTAGTTGAGCAGGGCCTCATTGTCGCGGGTGCGCCCATCGTCGCTCTTGGCGCCCATCACCACGGCGATGAGCCGCATCCCGTCGCGCTTCGCCGAGCTGACCAGGCAGTAGCCCGCCTCCTCGGTATGGCCGGTCTTGAGCCCGTCCACCGACGGATCCAGCCACAGCAGCCGGTTGCGGTTGTATTGCTTGATGTGGTTGTAGGTGTACACCTTTTCCTTGAAGTAGTGATAGTACTCCGGGAAGTCCCGGATCAGCGCCCGTGCCAGGACCGCGAGGTCGTGCGCGGTGCTGTAGTGGTCGGGCACCGGCAGGCCGTCCACATCGGCGAAGTGGCTGCTCTTCATGCCGAGTCGCGCGGCCGTCTGATTCATCATCTGTACGAAGGTGGCGGTCGATCCCGCCACGTCTTGCGCGAGCGCGACGGCGGCGTCGTTCCCGGATTGCACGATGATCCCCTGGATCAGGTCCTTTACTAATACCTTGGTTCCCACCTGGAGGAACATCCTGGACCCGCCGGTGCGCCACGCCTTCTTGCTGACCGTCACCTCGTCGTCGAGGTGGATCTGCCCGGCCTTGAGTTCCTGAAACGCGATGTAGAGGGTCAGCATCTTGGTCAGGCTGGCGGGTTGCTCGCGCGTGTTTGCATCGTGCGCGGCGAGGATCTTGCCCGTGGTCGCATCCATCAGCACGTAGCTGTGCAGCGCGAGTTGCGGCGGCGATGGGATGGGCGTCGGCGCGGCCTCGACGGCGGGCGACAAGGCGGCCGCGGACAGGATGGACAGGGTAAGCAGCAGGCGGATGATTGCAGGATACGCCACGGGTGGTTCCCTCTCTCCAGTGGGTGTGGTACGGCGGGACGCGGTCCTTGGAGCCCGGCCCGGGGTTCCGCAAGGGTCGGGCGTGTGCCCGGCGGATGGTGCGGGACCGCGCGTCCGCAGGACGGCGGATCAGTGTAGCGCAATTCTCACGCCGGTGGGGCCGCCCCGCGCACAGGAAGCCTCTTTCGAAACCCTCGGTCCGGGACCAGCCGCGGCCCGCTTACGCCCAGGCGCTCCAGCGTATGGACCATGCGGCGAGCGGCCGGCACGCCGGCCAGCGGGCCGATGCGCACGCGGTAGACGCGCCCCGCATCGCGCTCCGCCGGGCTGATCCGCACCGCGCGCACTCGCGCCCGAAGCAGTCGGTCGCGCAGTCGTTCGGCGTTGTCGAGCCCGGCGAATGCGCCCGCTTGCACATAGACCCGCCGGGGCGCGGTTCGTTCAGGCGCGGGCTTCGGTGCGGGCGCATGCGGCGGCGCCGGCCGGGCGGGAACGGGCGGGGGCGCGTGTCCCGCTGCTACGCCCGGGGACGACCTTGCCTTGGGTCGGCGCGGGTCGATCGCGCGGATTTCCACCGGCGCTGTACCGTTCGGCAGCATGCCGAGCTTCGCGGCCGCAGCCCACGACAGATCTAGGACGCGGTTGCGCGCGAACGGTCCCCGGTCGTTGATGCGCACGATCACCGAGCGTCCGTTGCGCAGGTTCGTGACCCGCACGAAGGTCGGAATCGGGAGGGTGCGGTGGGCCGCGGTCATCGCGTATAGGTCGTAGGGTTCGCCGCCGGCCGTACGCCGGCCGTGGAATTTGGTGCCGTACCACGAGGCGATCCCGCGTTGAACGAAGCCGCGGCTGCTGCGCAACACGTAGTAGCGTCGCCCGTGGACGACATAGGAGGAGGGATTGCCGTACGGGCTGCGCGGCTCGACCCGGGGCACGGCGTCGGGGATCGCCGATACATCGACGTCCCGCCCGGGACCGCCGTCGCCCCCGTGGGGGAGGGTGCCGCAGCCGCCGAGGAGCAGGAGCGCCGCGCAGACGAACAGCCGGCGGCGCCCGGCCCGGCGGCCCTTCGTCCCGCTCACTCGCCCTCCCGCTCGCGCGCCGCGCGGATCGCGCGCCCGAGCTGATAGACTGCCATCGCGTACAGCGCGCTGTGGTTGTACCGGGTGATCACGTAGAAGTTGTGGAACGTGATCCAGTATCCGGGGCCGTCGCGCCCCCGCAGACGCAGCAGCTTCGCCGGTCGGTCCCCGGGGGTATCGGCGGCGGCGCCCGTCGCTTCGACCCCGAAGGCCTCCAGTTCCGTCACCGTCCGTTGCGGGTCCGAGAGACGCCGGCCGTCGTCGCCGAGGAGCGTGCGGTACTGATCGCCGCTCACCTTCGCGGGTACCGCCACCGGCGCCCCGGATCTCCAGCCGTGGGCGCTCAGGTAGCGCGCGACGCTGCCGATGGCGTCGGCGGGACTGTTCGCCAGATCGACGCGCCCGTCGCCGTCGAAGTCCACCGCGTAGCGGCGGTAGCTGCTGGCGATGAACTGCGGCATCCCCATGGCCCCGGCATAGGAACCCTTGACCCGCAGCGGATCGAGGTCGTCGTCACGGGCCAGCAGGAGAAACTGGGCGAGTTCGCGGCGGAAGAAGCGCGCGCGCGGCGGATAGTCGAACGCCAGGGTGCTCAGGGAGTCCAGCACGGGGATGTTCCCCATGCGTCTGCCGTAACGGGTCTCCACGCCGATGATGCCGGTCACGATCTGCGGCGGGACGCCGTAGCGTTGCCGGGCGCGCTTCAGGATCGGGGCGTAGCGGTCCCAGAACCGGACACCGCCGCGAATCCGCGCGGGCGTGAGGAAGATCGGCCGGTACTGGAACCAGGGTTTGGCCTCGGCCGGCCGCCGGATCGCCGCCAGGACCCCGGGTCGCATCCGGACCCGGCCGAAGAGTCGCTCCAGTTTCGCACGGGAGAACCCGTGCTCTTTGACCATCCGGTCGATGAACGGCCGCAGCTCCCGTTGCGGGATGGTGACGGCCCCGGCCGGCACGGAGGCGCAGCCGGACACCGCCGTATACGCCACGGCGCCCGCGAACAGCATCATGAGGCGCCTGCCGAGACCCCGGGGGCGGCGCCGCATCGGTGTGGTACGGTCCTGGTTCAAGTGGGCAACAGCTTGCGATGAGTATGGATGGACATCAGGATACCGAAACCCGCCATCACGGTCACCATCGAGGTGCCTCCGTAGCTGATCAGGGGCAGCGGGAGGCCGACCACCGGCAGCAGCCCGGTCACCATCCCCGCGTTGACGAAGACGTAGAAGAAGAAGGTCAGGGCCAGACCGCCGGCAAGCAGTCGCGTGAACGTCGTCTGCGCCTGCGTGGCGATATAGAGGCTGCGCACGACGATGAAGAGATACAACGCGAACAGCACCAGGATTCCGAACAGACCGAATTCCTCTCCGAACACGGCGAGGATGAAATCGGTCGAACCTTCGGGCAGGAAGTTCAGGTGCGACTGGGTCCCGTTGAGCCAGCCCTTTCCGTAGAGGCCGCCGGAGCCCAGTGCGATCATCGACTGGATGATGTGGTAGCCGGAGCCCAACGGGTCGCTCTCCGGGTTGAGAAAGACCAGCACCCGCTGGCGCTGGTAGCCGTGCATGAAGTGCCAGAGTACCGGCACGAGCGCGGCGCCGAGCAGCAGCAGGCCCAGGATAAGGCGCCAGCGCAGCCCGGCGAAGAACAGCACGAAGAATCCCGCGCCGGTCACCAGCAGCGCGGTTCCGAGGTCGGGCTGTTTGGCGATCAGGCCGACGGGGACCACGATCATCAGGGCGCACGCGGCCACGTACGCCCCGCGGGGCGGCAGCGCCCGGTCGTCCAGATACCAGGCGATCATCATCGGCACGGCGAGCTTCATCATCTCCGCCGGCTGGAAGCGGAACAGCCCCAGGTTGAGCCAACGTTGCGCCCCCTTGCCGGTGTACCCGAAGATCAGGACGGCGATCAGCAGGAGGATGCCCGTGGCGAACGCCGCCGGGGTGATGCGTTTGAGCCAATGGGGCGGGACCTGGGCGACCAGAAACATGCCGACGGTGGCCACCCCGAGACGCAGAACCTGCTTCCAGACGTGCCGCATGTCCTGATCAGTGGCGCTGTAGAGGATCGCGAGCCCGATCAGCGCCACGACGACGACGGCGATCAGCAGCGGCGGATCGACGTGCAGGCGCACCATGAGCCGGCGCATGCCCGCGCCGCGTGTGGGCTCGCCGTCCCCGATCAACAGCCTGGAACTCATCGACCCTCCTTCACCAGGTACTCGTCCATCACCTTGCGTGCGATCGGTGCCGCGGTAACGCCTCCGTACCCTCCATGCTCGACGATTACAGCGACCACGATCTTGGGATTCTCCGCCGGCGCAAACCCGATGAACAGGGCGTTGTCGCGCAGCCGGCGCGGCACGGTGGCCTCGTCCCTGTAGCCTCCCTGCCCGGTCCCGAACAGTTGCGCGGTCCCGGTCTTCCCCGCAATCGTGTATCGAAGCCCGCGATCGATGGCATGGGCGGTCCCATGGATGCTGCCGATGACGTCGGTCATCGAAGTGATCACGTCCTTCCAATAGGAAGGATTGGACAGGAGGATCGCCGGCAGGTGCCGGGGCGGAACCACGCTGAGCCGCCCGGTCGCCGGATCCCGGGTCGCGTAGAGCAGGTGCGGGACGACCCGCCGGCCGTGGGTGGCCAGGGTCGCCGTGGCAGCCGCAAGCTGCAACGGGGTGACCAGGGTGAAGCCCTGTCCGATCCCGTTGATCAGTGTCTCGCCGGGATACCAGGATTGGTGTCGGGTGGCGCGTTTCCACTCCGGCGACGGCAACAGCCCATTCTTCTCGCCCGGGAGGTCGACCCCGGTGGGTTCCCCGAAACCGAAGCGGCTTAGAAACGCATGCATGCGTTCGATACCGAGTTCGTGGGCGAGTGCGTAGAAGTACACATCACAGGACTGGGTGATCGCCTTCCTCAGGTCGACGATCCCGTGTCCCCCGCGTTTCCACCCCCAGTATTTGCGGCTGTCCCCGGGCAACTGATAGTACCCCGGGCAGTAGACGGTGCTTGCGGGCGTGATCACCCCGTATTGCAGGCCCGCGAGCGCCATGAACGGCTTGATGGTGGACCCCGGTGCATACAGGCCGCGGATCGCGCGATCGAATAACGGGTGCCCGGGATTGGCATGTAGTGCGCGGTAGGCCTTGGATGAGATGCCGTTGACGAACGGGTTGGGGTTGTAGACGGGCGAGCTGACCATCGCGAGGATATCGCCGTTGTTCGGGTCCAGGGCCACGACCGCGCCGCCGTAGTCGCCCATGGCCTTCTGCGCGGTCGCCTGCAGGTTGGCGTCCAGGGTCAGGTAGAGGTTGTCGCCGGGGTGCGGGGCATCGCGCTTGAGTACCCGCAGGGTCCGGCCCTGGGCGTTGGCCTCGACCTGCTCGAGTCCCACCGCGCCGTGGAGGATCGATTCGTAATGCCGCTCGATGCCGGTCTTCCCGATATACGAGGTTCCGGCGTATTCGCCGGCGCTCACGCGCCGCAGGTCCGCCACGTCGATGCGTCCCACGTAGCCGATATCGTGCACCGCCAGGGGGGCGAGCGGGTAGTGGCGGCTGAGCCGCGCCGTGACCTCGACGCCCGGGAACCGCCAGCGGTCGACGGCGAAGCGCGCGACCTCGCGGGGTGTCAGGTGGAAGCGCAGCGGGATACTCTCGAAGCGGGGCTTCTGGGCCATGAGCCGGCGAAATGCTTCGACGTCGTCGTCGCTGATCGGCATGAGCTTGCGCAGGCCCGAGATCACGGCCTTCAGGTCTTTCACCTGTTCCGGGGTGATTTCGAGGTTGTAGGTGGGGACGTTCTCTGCCAGCAGCACCCCGTTGCGATCATAGATGAGCCCGCGCGTGGGCGGAATCGGCAACAGCTTGACCCAGTTTTCCTTGGATAGGGTGGCGTAGTGTTCGTGCAGGACCACCTGTAAGTAGACGAGGCGGCCGATCAGCAGGGCGAGCAGCAGGCCGGTGATCACCACCGCCCACGTCGCCCGCGCGATCGTCAGCCGGCTCTCGGCCGAGTAATCCTTGATGGTGATGCCCCGGGCCATCAGGCGTCCCTCGCGGACCCGCGCCCGGCACATGCCTCGCCCGCGCTCACATCGGTTCCCCGAATCGGGCCCCCCGGCTCACTCGACCCGGAACCGCCGGCGCAGGTCGCGCAGCACGGCATAGGCCAGCGGCCAGAGCATGGTGCCGGTGAGCGACGGGGCCCAGTAGAGCCAGGTGCGGGCGGGGCGCCCGATGATCCCGTTGATCCACAGCATCACCAGTTGATAGAGGGCGAGGAGCAGCAATACGCTCAGGGCCTGTTGCCACATCGGATAGACCCGGATCCTCTGGTGCAGTTTCATTGTCAGGAATGCGATCAGCGCGAATCCGAGGGCGTGTTCGCCCAGCAGGCCGCCCTTGAGGACGTCCATCAGCAGGCCCACGACCCACGCGCTTCCCACTCCGACCCGTTCCGGCAGGGCGAGGCACCAGTAGATCAGCACCATCGCGGTCCACTCCGGGCGGAATGGATCGACCGCCCCCGGCAACGGGAGGATCGAGAGGAGCATCGCCGCCACGAAGCTCGCGACGATGACCCAGCCGCCGTGGTGGCGGGTCGAGATCATGGTCGGGCCCGCGCCGCAGGGGCGGGGCGGGCCGCGGAGTTCGCACCGCAGGTGTGCCCCTTCGGCCAGACCAGCATCACCTCGCGGCTGCGATCGAGGTGGGCGGTGGGGATCGCCGTGACCGTGGCGAACGGACGGCCCGGGTCGTGGTGCACCGCCGACACGCGCGCGACCGGATAGCCGGGGGGGAAACGCCCGCCGAGCCCCGAGGTGACCAGCAGGTCGCCGACCCGGATATCGGCGTTGTTCGGCAGATGCGGCAATTGCAGGCGGTCCATGGCGCCGGTGCCGACGGCGATCGCGCGCAGCCCGTTGCGGTTGATCTGCACCGGGGTCGCCTGACTGACGTCGGTGATCAGCATCGCGGTCGCGCTCAGCGGGCCGACGTGGGTGGTCTGCCCCATCACGCCGTCGGCGTCGAGCAGCGGCTGACCGGTGCAGACGCCGTCGTCGGCGCCCTTGTCGATGACCACGCGATGCTTGTAGGGGTCCAGGTCCACGGCCATGATTTCGGCGATCAGGATCCGCCCGTCGATCTGGGTCGATGACTCGTGCAACGCCCGCAACCGGAGGTTCTCGGCTTCCAGGGCGGCCATCCTCTGCAACTCGGTCTTGAGCACGAACTGCCGGGTGCGCAGCGCCGCGTTCTCCTCCAGCAGCTTGTGCCGCGAAGTCATGGTCTCCGAGGCCCAGCGCCCGAGCGCGACGGGCAGATCGACGACGTACTGGAGCGGATAGACGGCCACGGAGAGCGCCCCGCGCAGCGCCTCCAGGTGATTCGCGCGGTGATCCGCCGTCATCAGCAGGATCGAGGCCAGCGCGAACACCACGAGCCGCGCGGTGATCGACGGGCCTTGTGTGAACAGCGGCTTTATCGGTACAACCCCCGCGTTCCCGACGGGAGGGAACGAAACGGCGTGTCAGTCGACGAGGAAGAAATCGCTGCCGTGCTCGGTGATCAGTTCCAGCGACCGGCCGCCGCCGCGCGCGACGCAGGTCAGCGGATCCTCCGCCACCACCACCGGCAGGCCGGTCTCTTCCATCAGCAACCGGTCGATGTCGCGCAACAGGGCGCCGCCGCCGGTCAACACGATGCCGCGCTCGGCCACGTCCGAGCCCAGCTCCGGCGGGGTCTGTTCGAGCGCGGTCCTGACCGCGCCGACGATCCCCGAGAGCGGCTCCTGGAGCGCTTCGAGGATCTCGTTGCTGTTGAGCGTGAAGCTGCGCGGCACGCCCTCGGCGAGGTTGCGACCTCTGATTTCGATTTCGCGCACTTCGTTCCCGGGGAATGCGGCGCCGATCTCGTGCTTGACCCGCTCCGCGGTCGCCTCCCCGATCAGCGTGCCGTAGTTGCGACGTACATAATTGGTAATGGCGTCGTCGAACTTGTCGCCGCCGATGCGCACCGAGGAGGAGTAGACGATCCCGTTCAGGGAGATTACCGCCACCTCGGAGGTGCCGCCCCCGATGTCGAGCACCATGGAGCCGCGCGCCTCGTCCACCGGGAGCCCCGCGCCGATCGCCGCCGCCATCGGCTCCTCGATGAGATAGACCTCGCGCGCACCGGCCCCGCCGGCCGACTCGCGGATCGCGCGTCGCTCGACCTGGGTGGAGCCGCAGGGTACGCATACCAGGACCCGCGGACTGGGGCGGAATACCTTGTTCTCGTGCACCTTGCGGATGAAATACTGGAGCATCTTCTCGGTGACGGTGAAATCGGCGATCACCCCTTCCTTGAGCGGGCGGATGGCGGTGATATTGCCCGGTGTGCGCCCGAGCATCCGTTTCGCCTCGATTCCCACCGCAGCGATCGCGCGCGCGCCGCCCGGACCCCGATCCTGGCGTATCGCCACCACCGACGGTTCGTTGAGCACGATGCCCTGGCCGCGCACGTAGATGAGCGTGTTGGCGGTGCCCAGGTCGATGGACAGATCGTTGGAGAAGATTCCCCATAACCGCTTGAACATAGGACGTGTTCCGCCTTCCCGCCGAAGAATGCTGTTTCGGGTGCCTACACTAGCAGCGAGGGGGATTTTGGGCAAGGACGCAGGTATGATAACTTTTCACGGTTACGTCCCGGTCCCGGGGCACTGCGCAAGGTCACGGCGATGATATTGGAATCCGATGAGGTGGAGAAGATCGCGCACTTGGCGCGGATTGCGATCCGCGCGCAGGACGTTCCGGAGTATCGGCGCAACCTCTCGCGGATCCTGGAGTTCGTCGAGCAGATGGACGCCGTCGATACCCGCGACGTCGAGCCCATGGCCCACCCGCTGGACGCCGCCCAGCGCCTGCGTCCGGACGAGGTTACCGAAATCGATCGGCGCGAGCGTTTCCAGGCGATCGCGCCCCGGGTCGACGCCGGGTTCTACCTGGTCCCCCAGGTGATCGAGTAGCCGCCGCACCCGCCCGGGAGTTTGCGTATTCCATGCACGAGAAGACCGTCGCCGAACTGTCCGCCGCCCTCGAGGCCGGCGAGGCCTCCAGTGAGGAAATCACGCGCACGCTGCTCGCTCGCGTGGAGCGTCTCGATACGCACCTCAACAGCTTCATCACGGTGACCGCCGAGCGTGCGCTGGAGCAGGCGCGGGTCGCGGACCGGCGCCGCGCACGCGGCGAGGCCGGCCCGCTGACCGGGATCCCCATCGCCTACAAGGATATCTTCTGCACCCTCGGGGTGCGCACCAGTTGCGGCTCGCGGATGCTCGATAATTTCACGGCACCCTACGAGTCCGCGGTGACGGCGCGGCTCGAGGCGGCGGGGATGGTGATGCTCGGCAAGACCAACATGGACGAGTTCGCGATGGGCTCCTCCAGCGAGACCAGCCACTACGGACCGGTGCGCAATCCGTGGAATCCGCAGACCGTCCCGGGGGGCTCCTCGGGGGGCTCCGCGGCGGCGGTGGCCGCGCGCCTGACCCCGGCGGCCACCGGCACCGATACCGGCGGCTCGATCCGCCAGCCCGCCGCGCTGTGCGGGATCTCCGGGCTCAAGCCGAGCTACGGGCGCGTCTCGCGGTTCGGGATGATCGCCTTCGCTTCCAGTCTCGATCAGGGCGGACCGATGGCCCGCACGGCCGAGGATCTTGCGTGGTTGCTCGGGGCGATGGCCGGTTTCGACCCGCGTGATTCGACCAGCGTCGACGAGCCGGTCCCCGACTACGTCGCGGAATTGAAAAGGGGGGCCGAGGGATTGCGCATCGGCCTGCCGCGCGAGTACTTTGCGGAGGGTCTCGATCCGGGCGTCGCACGCGCCGTGGAGGAGGCGGTGGCCGAGTGCCGGCGCCTCGGCGCGCAGGTGCGCGAGATCAGCCTGCCCAACACACGTTTGGCGGTGCCCGCCTATTATGTCATCGCCCCCGCCGAGTGTTCGTCGAACCTCTCGCGCTACGACGGGGTGCGCTTCGGCCACCGTTGCGAAGACCCGGCCGACTTGGAGGACCTCTACAAGCGCTCCCGGGGCGAGGGTTTCGGGGCCGAGGTCAAGCGCCGCATCCTGGTGGGCACCTACGCCTTGTCGGCCGGTTACTACGACGCCTATTACCGCAAGGCCCAGCAGTTGCGTCGCCTGATCCGCGAGGACTTCCGGCGTGCCTTCGAGGACGTGGACGTGATCATGGGGCCGACCTCGCCGAGCGCGGCGTTCCGCCTCGGCGAGCGGCTCGACGATCCGGTGACCATGTACCTGTCGGACATCTACACGATCGCCGTGAACCTGGCCGGGCTGCCGGCGCTGTCGATCCCCTGCGGATTCGTCGACGGGCTGCCGGCGGGACTGCACGTCATCGGCGATTATTTCCAGGAGGGGCGCCTGCTGGCGCTGGCCCATCGTTATCAGCAGGCGACCGATTGGCACCGACGCGTGCCCGCCGGGTTCGCGGCATGAGCGGGCCGTCGTCGGCGCGCGGGGAGCGATAGGCGCATGAGCGAGTGGGAAGTCGTCATCGGGTTGGAGATCCACGCGCAGTTGGCCACCCGCAGCAAGATCTTCTCGGGCGCCGCCACCGCCTATGGCGCGGCGCCCAACACCCAGGCCTGCGCCGTGGATCTGGGCCTGCCGGGGGTGCTGCCGGTGCTCAACGGGCGGGCGGTGCGCATGGCCGTGAAGTTCGGGCTCGCCGTCGGCGCCGGGATCGCGCACCGCTCGGTGTTCGCGCGCAAGAACTACTTCTACCCCGATCTCCCCAAGGGTTACCAGATCAGCCAGTACGATCTGCCGGTGGTGACCCGCGGTCGCCTGACGATCGATCTCGAAGAAGGCGGCACCAAGGTCGTGGGGATCACGCGCGCGCACCTGGAAGAGGACGCCGGAAAGTCGCTGCACGGAAATTTTCACGGCATGACCGGGATCGACCTCAATCGCGCCGGCGTGCCGCTGCTGGAGATCGTCTCCGAACCCGACCTGCGCTCGCCGCGCGAGGCGGTCGCCTACGCGAAGAAGATCCACTCGCTGGTGCGTTACCTGGAGATCTGCGACGGGAATCTGCAGGAGGGCTCGTTTCGCTGCGACGTGAACGTCTCGCTGCGCCCGCGCGGTGCGTCCGAGTACGGCACCCGCACGGAGACCAAGAACCTCAATTCCTTCCGGTTCATGGAACGCGCCGTGCTCTACGAGATCGAGCGCCAGCGCGAGATCCTGGAAGGCGGCGGCCGCGTGGTCCAGGAGACCCGCCTCTACGACTCCGAGCGCAACGAGACGCGCCCCATGCGCAGCAAGGAGGAGGCGCACGACTACCGCTACTTCCCGGATCCGGACCTGCTGCCGCTGGAGATCGACGCGGCGTTCATCGAGGAGGTGCGCGCCACCCTCCCCGAATTACCGGACGAGAAGCGCCGTCGCTTCGCGGAGCAGTACGGCCTTGCCGCCTATGACGCGGGGGTGCTCACCGTTACCCGCGAGCTGGCGGATTATTATGAAGTGGTGGTCGAGGCGGTCGGCGGCGAACCCAAGCTCGCGGCCAACTGGGTGATGGGGGATCTGGGCGGGGCGCTGAACAAGGCCGGGCTGGACATCACGACCGCGCCCGTGAGCGCCGCGCAGCTCGGCGGCATGCTGCGGCGGATCAGCGACGGCACCATCTCGGGCAAGATCGCCAAGCAGGTCTTCGAAGCCCTGTGGGAGGGGGCGGTCGATGCCGACCGGGTCATCGAGGAGAGCGGCCTGCGGCAGATCACCGACAGCGGCGCGATCGAGTCGATCATCGACCGGGCGCTGGCGGCGAATCCGACGCAGTTGGAGCAGTACCGCGCCGGAAAGGACAAGCTGTTCGGCTTCTTCGTGGGCCAGGTGATGAAGGCCTGCCAGGGCAAGGCCAACCCCGCCCAGGTCAACGCACTCCTCAAGAAAAAGCTCGACGGCTGAGGCGTCAGCGAACCCGCCCGCGCACCGTACCGCCGCTTCCTGCGGCCCGGATTCCGGCCGGCGGCCTGCATCCGGGGTACATGGCCCGAATCGGGCGTCGTCGGCGGGGCTCGCCCCGCCCTACGGGTGTTCACGCTTCATGGGGGGCACCGCTACTCCATGCCGGCGCAGAGCGCCTTGCGGACTGGTGACACCGCAGAGCGGTGTCACCAGTCAGTTACATCTTTCATCCGTGGGGCCCGGCGCCCGGGGCGGGATCCTCCGGGCCCGCAAGCTCCAGGGGCACCTCGCACACGCGCCCGGCGTGCAGCCGGAACCCGCGGATCTCGAGTACGCCGCGGGTATCCAGGCACAGCGGCAGGTAGAGCAGGTCGGGCCGGTCCCAGCGCGCCAGTTCCGCGACATCGGGTCCCGCGGGCATCTGCGGGTGGGTCTCGTAGACCGCGAACAGGGTCTCACCGGCGGCGCGCAGGGTCCGTTCGGCCGCCGCGGGGTCCGCGCCGGCGGCCAGCGTGTGGCAATGCGTCGGGATCCCCGCGACGGCACCCACCACCCCCAGCGTCCGCCCGTCGGGGGCGTGTTGCGCCTCGGCCAGGAGCCGGTTGACCAGGCGGCGCGGCAGTGCGATGCGCTCCATCAGCCTGGTCCCCCGCATACCGGGCAGTCGGGGTCGCGCGCGATGCGCAGCGTGCGCCACTGCGCGTGGGCGAGGTCCACGATCAGCAGGCGATCCTGCAGCGGCGCCGCCGCACCCGTCAGGATACGCAGCGCCTCGGCGGCCTGGAGGCTGCCGATCACCCCTACCAGCGGCGCGAGCACGCCGGTCTCGCTGCACGTCTCCTCTTCGCTGCCCTGTTCCGTATAGAGGCAGCGGTAGCACGGCCCTGCGCCGCGCCGGGCGCGGAACACCGCGACCTGGCCCTCCATGCGGATCGCCGCGCCCGAGACCAGCGGCGTGCCGGTGTCGACGCAGGCGCGGTTGACGTCGAAGCGGGTGGCGAAGTTGTCGCTCGCGTCGAGCACCACGTCCGCATCCGCCGCGCACGCGCGCAACGCCGCCCCGGCGAGCCGATCGGCGATCGCGCAGATCTCCACCAGCGGGTTGAGGGCGCACAGCGTCGCGCGCGCCGCCTCCACCTTGAGCCGTCCCAGGTCGGCGGTACGCAACGCGATCTGGCGTTGCAGGTTGGATAGTTCCACCCGGTCCGGATCGGCGATCGTCAATCGTCCGACGCCGGCGGCGGCGAGGTATAGTGCCGCGGGCCCGCCCAGCCCGCCCACGCCCACGACCAATGCATGCGAGTCCCGCAGACGTTCCTGACCCTCGATTCCGACCTGTGGCAGGAGGATCTGGCGGCTGTAGCGCAGGAGTTGTTCGTCGTCCATCGGTCCTTTCCGGCATCGGCCCTTCCCGGCGGCGCGCTACGGGCTCCCCGCCCCCTGCGCCTGTGTCACCCGCGGGTGCGCGGCCGGATCCTCGTGGGTCGTGATCGCGCGGTACCCGCAACGCATCAACAGCCGCCGTACCGCCGGCGCCTGATCGTAGCCGTGCTCGAGCAGCAGCCAGCCGCCGGGTGCCAGGGCGTGTCGCGCCGCGAAGGTGATGCGGCGGATCGCATCGAGGCCGTCGGGGCCCGCGGCGAGCGCGCGCCGCGGTTCGAAGCGCACGTCGCTCCGTCCCAGGTGGGGATCCCCGGCGGGTACGTAGGGCGGATTGCTGACCATCACGGCGTAGCGTTCGTCCGGACCCAGGGCGCGACACCAGTCGCCGCGGCGGAACTCCACGTTGCCGAGACCGAGTCGCGCGGCGTTCCCGCGCGCCACCTCCAGCGCCGCGGCGCTGGTGTCGGTGGCCACGATGTGCGCCGCCGGGCGCTCGTGCGCCAGCGCCAGGGCGAGCGGTCCGGCCCCGGTACCGAGGTCGGCCACCCACGCCGCGTCGTCGCCGGGGAGGTGTTCGAGCGCCAATTCCACCAGGCACTCGGTCTCCGGCCGCGGGATGAGGGTGTCCGGTGTAACCCGCAACGGCAACGACCAGAACTCGCGCGCTCCGGTGAGGTAGGCGATCGGCTCGCCGCGCCGGCGTCGCTCCACCAGGCTCAGGAACCCGTTCGCCTCGCCGGGGCCGAGGGTGCGTTCCGGGAAGGCGCGCAGATGACTGCGCGGGCGCTGCAGGACGTGCGCCAGCAATACCTCGGTCTCCAGCCGTGCGGCGGTGTGCACCGGTGCCAGGAGGGCGGCGGCGGCCGCGAGCCACTCGTCGATGCGGCTCGGGCTCGGAGAGCGGGCCGGGTTCATAGCCGAAGCGGACCGGTGCACGCGCTCACTCGCCCATGGCCGCGAGCGCTTCGGCCTGGTGCTCGCCGATCAGCGGGTCGATCACGGGATCGAGTTCCCCCTCCAGGATCGTCTCCAGCTTGTAGAGGGTGAGGTTGATGCGATGGTCGCTCACCCGCCCCTGGGGAAAATTATAGGTGCGGATGCGCTCGGACCGGTCGCCGCTGCCGACCAGCAGTCGCCGGGTGCGGGCCTGCTCGGCGTCCTGGCGCTCACGCTCGCGTGCCTGGATTCGGGCCTGCAGCAGCGCCAGGGCGCGGGCGCGGTTCTTGTGCTGGGAGCGTTCGTCCTGGCACTCGACCACGATCCCGGTGGGCAGGTGGGTCAGGCGCACCGCCGAATCGGTCTTGTTTACATGCTGGCCGCCCGCTCCGGAGGCGCGGTAGGTGTCCACGCGCAGCTCCGCGGGGTTGATGGCCGTCGCCTCGACTTCCTCGACCTCCGGCAGCACGGCGACGGTGCAGGCCGAGGTATGGATGCGCCCCTGCGCCTCGGTCTCCGGGACGCGCTGTACTCGATGCACACCGGACTCGAATTTCAGGCGCGAGTAGGCGCCGCGCCCGGCCACGCGCAGGATGATCTCCTTGTAGCCGCCGTGTTCACCCGTGCTCTCGCTGAGCACCTCCACTCCCCAGCCGCGCCGCTCGGCGTAGCGCAGATACATGCGCGCGAGATCGCCGGCGAACAGCGCGGCCTCGTCGCCGCCGGTACCGGCGCGGATCTCCAGGAACAGATTGCGCTCGTCCTGCGGGTCGCGCGGAACCAGCAGGCGTCGCAGTTCCTCTTCGATCGCCTCGCATCGCGCGCTGGCCGCCGCGCGTTCCTCGGCGGCCAGCGCGCGCAGTTCGGGGTCGCGGTCGCGCAGCATCTCTTGCGCCGCATCCCGTTCGTGCACCGCCTGCCGGTACGCCTCGAAGGAGCGGATCAGCGGTGCGAGTTGCGCGTATTCCTTGGACAGCGATCGGAAGCGCGCGGGGTCCGAGACCACTTCCGCCGAGGCGAGCAGCGCCTCCAGCTCCCGGTAACGTTCGGTGAGCGTCTCGAGCTTGGTCCGGGTCGAGGGAGTCATGAATCGGAGTCGTCCGAGTCCGTCAGGCCGAACAATTCGCGCGCGGCCTCGATCATCCCGCTGCACCCCTGGCTGCCGGCCTGGCGCAGCCGCGTACTCGGTTCGTGCAGCAGTTTGTTGGTGAGTACGCGCGCCAACTGATCGACCACATCGTAGGGATCCTTTCCCCGGGCGAGTTGGCGCCGCGCCTGCGCCAGGACCTCGTCGCGTGTGCCTTCCATCTTCCCGCGGCAGGCGCGGATCGTGGAGACCGCGTCCAGGGATCGCACCCAATCCATGAACCGGGCAACTTGGTAGTCGATGATCTCCTCGGCCTGTTCCGCGGCCTCGCGCCGGGACTGCTGATTCTCCTGGATCACGTCCCGCAGATCGTCTATCGTGTACAGATAGACGTCCGGGAGCTCTCCGACCTCCGGTTCGATGTCCCGCGGTACGGCGATGTCCACCATGAACATGGGGCGGTGTTTGCGGGCCCGCAAGGCCCGCTCCACGGTGCCCTTGCCGAGCACCGGGACGGGGCTTGCCGTGGAGGCTACTACGATATCGGCGTCCGCGAGGTGGTCGGGGATTTCCTGGAGGGCGATCCCGTAGCCGCGGAACCGGGCGGCGAGGGTGTGGGCGCGCTCCATATTGCGGTTCGCCACGATGAGGCGACCGATGTGGTGTTCGTGCAGGTGTCGTACCGCTAATTCGACGGCCTCACCGGCACCGATCAGCATGGCGGTGCGCCCGGAGAGATCGCCGAAGATCTGCTTCGCAAGGCTGACCGCGGCGAAGGCGACCGAGACCGGGCTGGCCCCGATCGCGGTGTCGGTGCGGATCTGCTTGGCTACCGAGAAGGTGTGCTGGAACAACCTGCCGAGAATCGGTCCGAGGGTGCCGGCGCCCACCGCGGCTTGGTAGGCGGCCTTCATCTGTCCCAGGATCTGGGGCTCGCCCAGGATCATCGAATCCAGACCCGACGCCACGCGGATCATGTGCCGCACCGCGGCGTGGTCCGGGTGCCGATAGACGAAGGGCTCGACCCGCACGCTGCCCAGCCGGTGATAGCCGCGCAGCCACTCGAGTACCGGCCCTTCGGCGGGCCCGTTGAGCCCGCAATAGAGTTCGGTGCGATTGCAGGTCGACAGGATCGCCGCCTCGCGCACGCCCCGGACGGCGGACAGTTGCCGCAGCGCGCCCCCGAGTTCCTCGGGGGGAAAGGCCACCCGCTCGCGGATGTCCACGGGTGCGGTCCGGTAATTCAGTCCAAAGACGAGCAATGGCATACCATCAAGTCATGCGGAAGGCGTCCGGGATGTGGGGAGAGGAATTACCACATCCGCATCGCGGGCGCCATGTCCCAACTCCGGAATGCTGTCGGTCCCCGCGGGGTTGGCAACCCCCCGTCGGGTGCGGTGCGGGGGCGATTCCGGAGATCGGCGGTGTCGACGCCCCCGCAAGGGGCCGGACCGGATCCTTACCTTAGCAGGAAGCGGCACGGAAAGGGCATAGAATGACGGTTGTGAACGGGATGGATCGGTTTGGGGGGCGCCTGCGGCGTGCGGGTGCCGTGGCGCTGGTCTCGGGGGCCCTATGGCTGACCGGGTGTGCCGCGCTGCAGCCGGCGGCCCGGGCGCCGGCGCCGCAGGCCGCCCCGGCTCCGGTGGTGCGCAAGATTCCTCCGGCACCGCTTACCGGAAAGCTGCTCTATCACCTGTTGGCCGGCGATCTGGCGATTCAGCGCGGGCACATGAATTTCGCATTCGAGCAGTACCTCGACGCGGCTCGGGGGACCCGCGATCCGCGGGTGGCGGAGATGGCGGCCCGGCTGGCGGGCTATGCCCATCGCAAGCGGCTCGGGCTGGAGGCCGCGCAGCGGTGGGTGAGCCTGGAGCCGGAGAGCGCGAACGCCCAGGAGGTGGCCGTGGTGCTGGCGGTGCGGGCCGCACAGAACGACAAGGCACTCGTCCACCTGGAAAGTCTGCTGGCGCTGCCGGATCCGGTGGGCGGGCGGGCCCTGTTGCGGGTGGCGGGGGTGTTGGTTACGGGGCCGGATCGGGACGCCGCGCTTGCGGTGTTCAAGCGCTTGGCGCAACGCCGACCCAAGCGCGCGGTGGTCCACCTCGCGCTGGCGCGGGTGGCCTTCCAAGCCCGCCGACTGCCGCTGGCCGCAGGGGAGGCCAGGCGTGCCTTGGCCCTGCGGGCCGGCTGGTCGCCGGCGGCCCTGCTGCTGGCCGAGGTGCGCATCCGCCAGGGGCACGCCGAATCGGCGCTGGCGGAACTCGGCCGCGTGGTCGACGCCCACCCGCGGGAGCGGGGGCTGCGTCTGGCCTATGCTCGGCTCCTGCTCCAGGCCGGGCGGCTCCCGGACGCCGCTCGCGAGTTCCACGTTCTGGTGCGTCGGAACCCGAAGGATGCCGATGCGATCTACGCGCTCGGTCTGCTGTCCCTGCAGGCCGAGCGTCCGAAGGACGCGCAGGGCTACCTGGAGCGGCTGGTCAAGCTCGGTGTGCGTACCAACGAGGCCCACTACTACCTGGGACGGATCGCGGAGTCCGAAGGGCATCCTCGTGCGGCGTTGGCCGAATACAGGCGGGTGAGACAGGGTGAACTGGGCCTGGACGCGCAGATCCGGATCGCACGGATCCTGGCCCTGCAAGGCGACGTGCAGGCCGCCCGCACGCGGCTGGAGAATCTGCGCCGGCACCTGCCGGGGATGGCGATGCGCCTCTATCTGGCGGAGGCGGCGATCCTGCGCGAAACGAAGCACTATCGGCAGGCGATGATGGTCTACGATCGGGCGTTGCGGCGTTATCCGGACAACAACGACCTGCTCTACGGTCGGGCCTTGGTCGCCGAGCACCTCGGCGAGTTGCAGCGCAGCGAGGGAGACCTGCGCACGATCCTCGCCCGCGACCCGGACAATACCATGGCCCTCAACGCCCTCGGCTATACGCTGGCCGATCGCACCACCCGCTACCGGGAGGCGCTCGGCTATATCCGCAAGGCGCTGAAGCGCCGCCCCAATGACCCCGCGATCCTCGACAGCATGGGTTGGGTCCAGTACCGCCTCGGTCACTATCCGCAGGCGCTGAGTTTCCTGCGCCGCGCCCTGAAGCTGAGCGGCGGCAACGACGAGATCGCGGCGCACCTGGGCGAGGTGCTATGGACCGGCGGCGATCACGCCGCGGCGCGCCGGGTATGGCAGGCCGCACTGCGCCGGCATCCGGACAGCACGGCCCTGCGCGCGGTGGTGCAACGTCTCGCGCCGTGATATCCCGCGTGGTCCCGGTGCGGCCCGAAGGCCGGATGGAGGGGCGGGACCGTCCGGGGCCCGGGTTGGCACGCGCCGCGTGCGGCGCTCTCGCCCTGGTCCTGGGGCTCGCCGGCTGCGCCGTTCCGCGTCTCCCGGCCCTCGGGCCGGCGCCGCCGGCGGCGGCGCACATTCGGGCCGTGCAGGCGATCCCGGCCTGGTCGTTGGCGGGGCGGATCGGCCTGCGGGTCGAGAACCGGGCGTGGAGCGGCAGCCTGCGCTGGACCCAGCGCGGTGCACGTTACCGGATCCGATTCGTCGGCCCGCTGGGCCAGGGGGCGCTGGATCTGCAGGGCGGCCCGGGCGGCGTGGAACTGCGTACCTCGCGCGGGGCCCGCTATCGCGCGGCGAGCGCCGCCGTGCTCCTCGCGCGGCACCTGGGCTGGCGGCTGCCGGTGCGGGCCCTCGCCTATTGGGTGCGCGGCGTTCCGGAGCCCGGGCGCGCCTATCGGCTGCGTCTGGGTCCCGACGGGCGCATCCGCGGCCTCACCCAGGCGGGATGGACGCTGGCGATCGCCGGTTATCGGCGGGTCGATCGATTCGAGTTGCCGACGAAGATCGAGGCGCGACACGGGACGACCCGGGTGCGTCTCGCGGTCGGGCGTTGGCGGGTATTGTTGCCGGCCGGGGACGGCGCGTCCCACGATCTCAGCGACTGAGATAGTCCACCACGATTCCCGCGAAGACCACCATTCCGAGCCAGTGGTTGTGCAGGAACGCCCGGAAGCACTGCTGCGGGTCGCGGTCGCGGATCAGGTACTGATGATACGCCGCGAGGGCCGACGCGCCCGCCACGCCCGCGTAGTACCACGTGCCCAGCCCGGCGACCCGCCCCACCAGCACCAGGTCGAGGATCAGCAGGGCTTGCAGTACCCCGATCAGGAAGCGGTCGGCGTCGCCGAACAGGATCGCGGTGGACTTCACGCCGATGCGCAAGTCGTCCTCGCGGTCGACCATCGCGTAGAACGTGTCGTAGACACTCGCCCAAAGCACGTTGCCGATGAACAGCAGCCAGCCCACGCGCGGCACCCCGCCGGTCTGGGCCGCAAATGCCATCGGGATCGCCCAGCCGAAGGTCGCCCCCAGGTAGACCTGCGGCAGGTAGGTGTAGCGCTTCATGAACGGATAGCTGGCGGCCAGAAGGAGGCCGACGAAGGACAGCAGGATCGTCAGCCGGTTGGTGAGCAGCACGAGCAGGAAGGCGACGGCGCACAGCAGCGCGAACAGGGTCATGGCCTCGCGCACCGTGACCCGCCCGGCGGCCAGCGGCCGCTCCCGCGTGCGTCGCACGTGGGGGTCGAAGTCGCGGTCCGCATAATCATTGATGATGCAGCCGGCCGCACGCATGACGATCACCCCCAGCACGAAGATCACGACCAGTCCCGGACGCGGATGGCCGGCGCCCGCGATCCACAGCGCCCACAGGGTCGGCCAGAGCAGGAGCAGCGTCCCGATCGGGCGGTCGAAACGCATCAGCCGCAGGTATACGGTGACGCGTTCCCGCAGGCGTTCGCGGCCCCGGCGGTCGCTAGTCATGGTGCCCGCCGTTGTGCCGGCCCAGGCGGCGGGCGAGGGACTCGGCGGGTGGTGCGCGGGAGATCGTCGGCAGGAATACCTCGGTGACCAACAGCCGCCGTCCCTGCAGGCGGTAGCGGCAGCGCCGCGCCCAGACCTCGTTCGCCGCGCCCGCCCCGGCGGCATCTGCGAACAATGCACAAGGCGGCGCGATCCGCGCGAACTCGACCGACTCGCGGCGCAGGCCGGGATCGGAGAACAGCACCGCCCCGAGCGGGGTCTCGCCGAGATGGGCCAGGCGCCGTCGGCGCCCGCGCAGCGTTGGGGCGGGAATCACGGTGCGTCCGAACACCCACGGTGTGCCGTCGCACAGCAACTGCACGCGGCGCACGAAGGCCCGGCGCCCGGGCGCGATCGCCAGGGCCAGTGCCTCGTCCGGCAGCGGGCGGGTCCAACCCTGGCTGAGCACGCGCACCGCGAAGCCGCTGCCGCAGGTCCGTCGCAGGCGGTGCGTGAGCGAGGAGGCCGGACGCAGCCAGGCAGCGACCGGGGGCGGCGGGCGCACCCCCGCCGCCCCCGCAACCGGCCGCCAGAGGGGTTCCTCGGGGAGTTTCAACGTGGCGATTCCTGGAAGTTTTGCGGATTCCCCGCCGGGCGGCGCCCGCTGCCGGGCGCGGGTCCGACGTCGGTTGCCGAGTATACCGCAGGGGTGCGGCGGCGCGCGGGGGCGGGGGGGTCAGACCTGCGCGTAGCGCACGCCCTCGCCGAGCCAGCGCCGGATCAGCGGCGCGACGTGATCGGGGTGGCGTTCGAGCAGCAGGGTCGCGGCCTGTTCGACGGCCGGCAGCAGGTCGCGGTCGCGCGCCAGGTCCGCGATGTGGAGCTGCAGGGCGCCGGTCTGCCGGGTGCCGAGGACCTCGCCGGGGCCGCGCAGGTCGAGGTCCCGGCGCGCGATCTCGAAGCCGTCGTGGGTCTCGCGCAACGCCGCGAGCCGTTGGCGGGCGGTCTCCGAGAGCGTGCCGTGATAGAGGAGCACGCAACTGCTCTCGCTCCGGCCCCGGCCTACGCGCCCGCGCAGTTGGTGGAGTTGGGCGAGCCCGAGCCGCTCGGCGTTCTCGATGATCATGAGCCCGGCGTCGGGGACATCCACCCCCACCTCGATGACCGTGGTGGCCACCAGCAGGTCGAGGTCCCCGCTCTGGAACATGCCCATGATCCGCACCTTGTCGCGATCCTTGAGGCGGCCGTGGACGAGCCCGATACGCAGCTTCGGCAGCGCCTCGGACAATGCGGCGGCGGTATCGGCGGCGGCCCGGCACTGCAGGGCGTCGGACTCCTCGATCAGCGTGCAGACCCAGTACGCCCGGCGGCCCGCCCCGCAGGCGCTGCGTACCCGCTCGATCACCTCGTCCCGGCGCGTGTCGGGAACGACCACGGTCCTGACCGGCGTGCGCCCCGGCGGCAACTCGTCGATCACCGAGTTGTCCAGGTCGGCGTAGGCGGTCATCGCCAACGTACGCGGGATCGGCGTCGCGGTCATGATCAACTGGTGCGGGTGCAGCCCGTCGCGGCGCCCCTTCTCGTGCAGGGCGAGACGCTGATGGACACCGAAGCGGTGCTGTTCGTCGATGATCACCAGCCCGAGCCGCGCGAAGTCCACTTCGTCCTGGAACAGCGCGTGCGTGCCGACCGCCACCGGGATCGTCCCCTCACGCAGCGCGTCCAGGCAGGCGGCGCGCCCGGCGCCGCGACGCCGGCCCGTCAGACGCCCGACCGATACGCCGAGCGGCTCCATCCATTCCCGGAAGTTTTGAAAGTGCTGCTCGGCCAGCAGTTCGGTGGGCGCCATCAGCGCCGCCTGCCAACCGGCCTCGACCGCCTCCAGGCACGTCAGCGCCGCCACCACCGTCTTGCCGGAGCCGACGTCGCCCTGCACCAGGCGCAGCATCGGAACTCCGAGCGCCAGATCGCGACGAATCTCCGCGAACACCCGTTCCTGCGCCGCGGTCAGCGCGAACGGCAGGCGCGCGCGCAGCGCCGCCGTGAGTCGGCCGGGACCCTGCAGGACGGGGGCCGGCCTGCGTCGCACCCGCTCGCGCAGCCGGCGCAGACTCAGGTGATGGGCGAGCAGTTCCTCGAAGGCGAGCCGGCGCTGCGCGGGATGGCGCCCTTCGGCGAGTTCGGCGAGCGATGCCTCGCGCGGCGGGCGATGTACGTAACGCACCGCCGCCGGCAGCGACGGCAGATGGAAGCGGCGCAGGACCTCGTTCGGGATCCATTCGATCAACCCGGCGCCGGGGGCGGGGGGCTCGGCGAGGTGCGCCAAGGCCTGCGCGGTGAGGGCGCGCAGGCGCAACTGGTGCAGCCCCCCGGTCGTCGGGTAGACCGGCGTGAGACGATCCTCCTCCGGTTCCTCGTCCGCGTCGCCCTCGATCCGGTACTCGGGGTGAACCATCTCCGTGGTGACGGGGCCGGCACGCACCTCGCCGAAGCAGCGGACCCGGCGACCGCGCCGCAGCGTCTCCTGTTGGCGCGCGTTGAAATGAAAGAACCGCAGGGTGAGGCTGCCGGTGCCGTCGCCGATGCGGCACAGCAGCGCGCGCCGGCGCCCGCGCCCGAGTTCGGTGAGTTCCACCTCGCCTTCCACGAGCGCGGTGTCGCCGATGTGCAGCGAACCGATCGGCACGACGCGGGTGCGATCTTCGTAGCGCAGCGGCAGATGGAACAGCAGATCCTGGACGGTGCGAATGCCGAGCCGGTCGAGTCGCTCGGCGACGCGCGGACCCACACCGCGCAGCGCCGTGACCGGCAGCGTGTCGGGCCCGCCCGTCTCCGGGCGGATGGGCGGGCTCGGAGGCGGGGCGGGTGCGGTCCGCGGCGGTTCGGAGCGGCCGGTTCCCATGGGGCGTCGGGGGGCGTTACGGGGGTTGCGAGCCGGCGCAGGGGCGTTCCGTCGCGGCGCTCATTCGCCGAATTCCAGGATCGCGTCCATTTCCACCGCCGCACCGCACGGCAGGGCGGCGACGCCGAGCGCGGCGCGTGCCGGGAACGGTTCCCGGAAGTATTCGGCCATCACCCGGTTGACCACCGGGAAGTGCGTCAGGTCCGTGAGATAGATGTTGAGTTTGGCCACGTCGCCGAGGTCCCCGCCGGCCGCCGCGGCGACCGCCGCCAGGTTGTCGAACACGCGCCGGACCTGGGGCTCGATCCCGCCGTCCTCCAGTTCCATGGTCTCCGGCACCAGGGGGATCTGGCCGGACAAGTACACGGTGCGCCCGCAACGCACGCCCTGCGAGTACGTGCCGATGGCCTCGGGCGCGTGCCGGGTGCGGATGATCTCTTTGGACATCGGGTCTTGCTCCTGTTGCCGGTCGGTGAGGGTCAGCCGCGCGTGCGCGTGATGCGCATGACCGATTCCATGGCGCGGATCCGGCGCATGATGCGCGCGAGGTGACGGCGATCGCGCACGTCGATCACCAGCGTCATCGCGCTGGTTATTCCGTCGCGCTCCTCCATGCGGACGTTCTCGATGTTGGATCCCATCCCGGCGACCGTCGCCGCCACGCTCGCCAGCACGCCGCGCTGGTTGGCCACGTCCACCCGCACCTCCACCGGGAATTCCGCGTCGATGGAGCGCCCCCATTCCACGTCGATCCATTTCTCCGGGCGCTTGCGGAACTCGGCGACATTTTTGCAGATCCCGGTATGGATCACGATGCCGCGCCCGGCGCTCAGGAAGCCGAGGATCGGATCGCCGGGGATGGGATGACAGCATTTGGCATAGGTGACCACCATCCCCTCGGAGCCCCGGATCGCCAGCGGGCCGGGCCGGGGCTCGCCCGCCGGCCCGGGCGCAACGGCCTCCCCCTCCTCGGCGGGGGCCAGGCGCCGCGCCACCAGCGAGGCGATGCGATTGCCGAGCCCGATCTCCGCGAGCAGCGAGTCCAGGTCGGGGAGGCCCAGCTCGCGCAGCAACTCCTTGAGGCGCACCTGCGGGATGTCCTCGACCGGGAGCTGCAGACTCGCGAGCGCCCAGTCGAGCAGTCGCCGACCGAGCTGCACGGCCTCGCGGCGCTGGAGATTCTTCAGGTAGCTGCGGATGTTGGCGCGCGCCTTGCCGGTGGTTACGAAGCTCAGCCACGCGGGATTCGGCCGCGCCCCCGGCGCGGTGACGATCTCCACGGTCTGCCCGTTGGCGAGCGCGGTGCGCAACGGGGCCAGGCGCCGGTCGATCTTCACCGCGACGCAACGCTTGCCGATATCGGTATGCACCGCGTAGGCGAAGTCCACGGCGGTGGCGCCGCGCGGCAGCTTCATGATCTGCCCCTTGGGCGTGAAGATGTAGACCTCGTCCGGGAACAGGTCGATCTTGACGTTCTCCAGGAACTCCAGCGAGTCCCCGGCGTTCTTCTGCAGCTCGAGCACCCCGTGCAGCCACTCGCGGGCGCGGACCTGCGGCAGGCCCTCATCGTCCCCGGACTTGTACAGCCAGTGCGCGGCGATGCCCGATTCGGCGACCCGATCCATATCCTCGGTGCGGATCTGGATTTCGATCGGGACGCCGTAGGGGCCGAACAGAACGGTGTGCAGCGACTGATACCCGTTGGACTTGGGGATCGCCACGTAGTCCTTGAAGTGCTCCGGCACCGGCTTGTACAGGTTATGCATGGCGCCGAGCACGCGGTAGCAGGAGTCGACCGTATCGACGATGATGCGGAAGGCATAGACGTCGAAGACCTCGTTGAACGGGAGCCCCTTCTGGTGCATCTTCTGATAGATGCTGTAGAGGTGCTTCTCGCGACCGATGACTTCTCCGGACAGGTCCTCCTGACGCAGCCGGCGCCTGATGGCCGTCTCGACCTTGCTCAGGATCTCCTTGCGGTTGCCGCGGGCCTTGCGCACCGCCTCGCCGAGGATGCGCGCGCGCGCGGGATACAGCGCCGCGAAACCCAGGTTTTCGAGCTCTATGCGCAGGTAATTCATTCCGAGACGATTGGCGATCGGGGAGTAGATCTCCAGGGTCTCGCGGGCGATGGCGCGGCGCCGCTCCGGGCGCAGCGCCCCCAGGGTGCGCATATTGTGCAGCCGGTCGGCGAGCTTGATGAGGATCACCCGGATGTCGCGCACCATGGCCAGCAGCATCTTGCGGAAATTTTCCGCCTGGGCCTCGGCCTGGGACTGGAACTCGATCTGGGTGAGCTTGCTGACCCCGTCCACCAGCTCCGCGACCCCCTCGCCGAACTCCTGCGCGAGTTGGGTCTTTACGGTCGGAGTGTCCTCGATGACGTCGTGGAGCAGCGCGGCTTCGAGGCTCTGGTGGTCCATGTGCATCTCGGCGAGGATCCGAGCCACCGCCAGAGGATGATAGATGTAGGGTTCGCCGCTGAGGCGATTCTGGCCCTCATGGGCCTCTGCGCTGAACAGGTAGGCGCGGTACACGTCCCGGACCTGTTCCGGTTCCAGGTAGGTCTCGAGGAGAGTGCATAGATCGCTGATCAGGAACCGCGATGCCGCCGGGGAGGCGCCGGGGGGGTGGGGATTGGCCGCCGTCGGCACCTTGGCCATGTCAGTCGGGATCCGGGGTGCGGACGGGCGCTCGCCATGGATCGCACCCGCCGATGAGTGGAATCGTCAACCCTCGCCCTGATGCGTCTCCCCGGTCCGCTCCGGCCCCTGATCGGGTTTGGCGGATCCGGTCGCATCGGGCGCAGCGTCCTCGGTGCCCGTCGGCTCCTCGCCGCTCGCGGCGGCCTGCTCCGGCGCATCGGCCTCGGCGGAGGGTTCCGTGGCGGCCCCGGAGTCGGTCGTCGCGGCGGAGTCGCCGGTGACCGGGCCCGCCTCGGTCGCGGCGGCCTCGGGTGCCGCAGGCTGGTCGCCCTCCGCTTCTCTGAGCAGTGCGGCGAATTCCTCTTCCGGGGATTCGACGGCCACCTTGCCGATCTCGTCCACGTTGTCGGCCGTGACCGCGCCGGCCGCGATCTCGCGCAGCGCCATCACTGTCGGCTTGTCATTCTCCCACTCCAGCAGCGGCGGCGCGCCGCGCGCGAGCTGACGCGCGCGTTTCGCGGAGACCAGTACGAGTTGAAAGCGGTTGTCGGTTTTGTCGAGGCAGTCTTCTACGGTGACGCGGGCCATAGGGTCCAGTCTCCTGGGATCGGTTCTGGGGTGGTCTTTGGGGGTCGGTTTCGGCGCCTGGTCGCCTGGTTCGGCCCCGGCGCGCCATTCTCCATTATAGTCGAAAGCGTCGCGTCAGGCCAACAGTTCCCGCAGCAGATCCGCCAGGCGGACCTGCTGCCGGGTCCGCGCCAGTCGCTGCGTGCGCAGGATGGCGTGCAGATCGTCGAGCGCACGCCGGAAGTCGTCGTTGATCACCAAGTAGTCGTACTCGCCGTAGTGCGACATCTCCTGTACCGCATCCTGCATGCGACGCCGGATGACTTCCTCGCTGTCCTGCCCGCGCCCACGCAGGCGTTGTTCGAGCACTTCGCGCGAGGGCGGCAGGACGAAGATGCCGACGCTGCCGGGCAGGGCGGCGCGTACTTGGCGCGCACCCTGCCAGTCGATCTCCAGGATCACGTCGGCCCCGCGATCGAGACGGGCGACCACGTCATCGCGGGAGGTGCCGTAGCGGTGATCGAAGACCGTGGCGTGTTCGAGAAAGCGGCCGGCGCGCTCCATGTCCGCGAAGGTATCGTGGTCCACGAAATGATAGTCGACCCCGTCGCGCTCCCCGGGGCGCGGGGCGCGGGTGGTGTGCGATACCGACACCGACACGCCCGGGTCGGCCTCGGTGAGGGCGCGCACGAGACTGGTCTTGCCGGCCCCGGAAGGGGCAGAGACGATGTACAGGGTGCCGCGCGCCGGCGCGGCGGGGGGTGGGGCGGCACTCACCGGATTCACATTCCCTTGGTCGGTCGTCATGCGGTGCGGGTCGGCCGCGGGTTTCCCCGCAGAGGTTCACTCGATGTTCTGTACCTGTTCGCGCATCTGTTCGATCAGGACCTTCATCTCCACGCAGGCCCGGGTGACCTCGCCGTCGGCGGACTTCGAGGCCAGGGTGTTCGCCTCGCGGTTGAATTCCTGCATCAGAAAATCCAGCCGTCGGCCCACCGGTTCGTCACGGTCCAGGACCCGGCGCAGCTCCGCGACGTGCATGGTGAGTCGATCGAGTTCCTCCTCGACGTCCATGCGCTGGGCCATCAGCGCCAGCTCCTGCTCCAGGCGCCCGGGGTCGGCCGTGACCTTGAGTTCCGCGAGCCGCCGCTGCAGGCGTTGGCGGTAGGCCTCCAACGTGCCGGGCAGGCGCGCGCGCACCGGCGGTATGGCCGCCTCCAGCGCATCGCAGCGTTGCGCGATGACCTCCCGCAGCCGTGCGCCTTCGCGCAGTCGGGACTCCACGAGTTGCGCGAGGGCCTCGTCCAGGAGGCGCAGCGCCTCGTCCTGCACCGGCTCCAGGTCGGGCCGGGTCATCTGCAACACCCCCGGCCAGCGCAGGATGTCCACCGAGTTGGCCGCCGCCGCGTTGTACAGCAGGGAGTCGATCTCGCGGCTGACATGGACCAGGCGGCTCGCCAGTTCCCGGTCGATGGACAACTCCGGGCGCAGCTCCGGAGCGGCCTCGAAGCGCAGCGTGGCGTCCAGCTTGCCGCGATGCAGGACCCGTTTGACCGCCGCGCGCGCGCGTTCTTCCAGGACACGGAAGTCCTCCGGCAGCCGCAGCGCGATTTCCAGGTAGCGGTGATTGACGCTGCGCAACTCCCAGGAGAGCAGCCCGAAGGCCCCGTGGTCCTCGTGCCGCGCAAATCCGGTCATACTTCGGGTCACGATAGGGGGATCCTCCGCGCGTGGCCGGGCGCTGCGCGCCGCCGAACGGCCAATGGTAAACTTTCCGATGGACGTAGGGAAATGCGCGTCGGCCCCGCGCACAGTGGCGCCGGTGCGTGCACGAGAGCTGCGCCATGGGCTATGAGATCGCACAGGCGAGCCTGTGCGGGGATCGGGACCGGAACCAGGACCGCATCGGTTGCGCGGAGGCCGACTCCGGCGTGCTCTTGGTGCTCGCCGATGGGCTGGGGGGGCACCCGCGCGGGGAACTGGCCGCCGAGGTCGCGGTGGACACCGTGGTGGAGGCCTTCCGCGCGGTGCCCCGGCCGCTCGCCGATCCGGCGGCGTTTCTGTGCGCGGTCTTCGAGGAGGCCCATGCGCGGATCGTGGCACGCGGCCTCGCCGAGTCCCCGCCGGTCGTCCCGCTCACCACCTGTGTGGCGGTCGTGGTGGAGGACGGGTGCGCCACCTGGGTACACGTCGGCGACAGCCGCCTGTATCTGCTGCGCGCCGCAGGTGAGGTCCTGCAGACGCGCGACCACAACGTTGCCGAGGACCTCTACCGCGAGGGGTTGATCGACGCCGCGGCGCGGCGCACCCACCCGTTGCGCCACCGGGTGACCCGCGTGCTCGGCGGCGAGGGTCCGGTGCGGGCGCAGCCGGGCGGCGGGGTCGTGCTGGAGCCCGGAGATGTACTGCTGCTGTGCTCCGACGGCCTGTCGGTCCTCCCGGAGGAGCGGATTCTCGGCGCCCTGCGTGCCGCGGGGCCGTTGGCCCCGTGCCTGGAGTCCCTCGCGCGCGCGGCCGTGCGGGCCGCGCGACCGCATAGCGATAACGTCAGCGTGCTGGCCCTGCGCCGGGAGGGCGCGCCGCCCCCCCGACCGGCGCGCGGCGTCGCCCCCACGCGGCCCCCGCATGAGCAGGGATGCGGTACCATAAACGAACGTTTCGTTCCCAAATCATCCAGGAGACTCTATGCGCCCCAGCGGCCGTGCCATCGACGAAATGCGCCGTGTGCGCCTCACCCGCCACTACACCCGCCACGCCGAGGGCTCGGTGCTGGTGGAGTTCGGCGATACCCGTGTGCTGTGCACCGCGAGCGTGGCCGAGCGCGTGCCGGCGTTTTTGCGCGGCAAGGGCCGGGGCTGGGTGACCGCCGAGTACGGCATGCTGCCGCGCGCCACCGGCGAGCGCATGCCGCGCGAGGCGGCGCGCGGGCGTCAGGGCGGGCGCACGCTCGAGATCCAGCGCCTGATCGGGCGCGCGTTGCGTGCGGCGGTGGACCCGGCGGCCCTGGGCGAGCGCACCGTCACGCTGGATTGCGACGTCATCCAGGCCGACGGAGGAACCCGCACCGCCGCGATCACCGGCGCCTATGTGGCGCTGGTCGACGCCGCGCGCGGATTGCTGCGAAATGGCCGCGGTGCGCGCGACCCGATCCACGGCATGGTGGCGTCGGTCTCGGTCGGCATTCATGACGGCACGCCGGTGCTCGATCTCGACTATGCCGAGGACTGCCAGGCGGAGACCGATATGAACGTGGTGATGAACGATGCGGGCGCCTTCATCGAGGTCCAGGGGACCGCCGAGGGGCACGCCTTCCGCATGGAGGAGTTGCTCACCATGCTGGAGCTGGCCCGGCGCGGGACCGCGCACCTCATGGAACTGCAGCGCGAGGCCCTGGCCGGTGACTAGGTTGTCGAAAGGCCCGTTCGTCGCCCGGGCGCGGCGGTGTCCGAGCGCCCGCGTCCCGGCCCGCGTCCCGGTGCGGACACGCGCGGTGCCCGGAGAGGGCGGGCGGGACTCCGTTCGACCCCTCGTCGGGAACCCGCCGGGGCGGAGGCGGATCGGCGGCGTCGTTGGGACGGAGGGGCCATGACGACCCTGGTACTGGCCAGCAACAACCCCGGCAAGGTACGCGAGTTCAATGAGCTGCTCGCCGGGGCGCGATTGTCCGTCGTGCCGCAGACGGAGTTCGGTGTGCCGGAGGTGGAGGAGACCGGCCTCACCTTCGTGGAGAACGCGATCCTCAAGGCACGCAACGCGGCGCGCCATACCGCGCTCGGCGTGATCGCCGACGATTCGGGCCTGGAGGTCGACGCACTCGACGGCGCCCCCGGGATTTACTCGGCGCGCTACGCCGGCCCCGACGCCGGGGACCGCGCCAATCTCGACAAGCTGCTGGAGGCCCTGCGCGGGGTCGAGCCCGCGCGGCGCACGGCGCGGTTCCAGTGCCTGATGGTCTACCTGCGCCACGCGGCGGATGCGACCCCCGTGATCTGCCGGGGGACCTGGGAGGGGCGGATCCTCGACGCCCCGGCCGGTGCGAACGGCTTCGGCTACGACCCGGTGTTCTTCGTGCCCGGGGAAGGATGTTCGGCGGCCGAACTCCCGGCCGAGCGCAAGAACCGGCTCAGTCACCGGGGGCAGGCGCTGCGCGCACTGGTCGCCGCGCTGGGTCGCGTGCGGGCCGACGTCCGCACGCCGGCGCGGGGCGGGCGGTCATGACGCACATCGCCCGCCGCCTCGCGCCGCGCCGGGCCGGGCGCCTGCGTCCGGGGTCGGGCCGATCCCGCGCCCGGCTCGCGATCATCGGCATCGGTGCCTGGTTGGCCCTGGTCCCGCCGCTGTGGGCGGCCGGGACCGCCGGCGTGCAGGACCTTTCGGCCATCCGCAGTGCGGCCCGCGAGGAAAACCCCGGTGCCCAGTTGCTCCTCGGGCTCGGTTACCTGGAGGGCCGCTACGGGCTGCACCGCAATCCATCGCGCGCCGTCTACTGGCTGCGGCGCGCGGCGCGCGACGGCCAACCGTACGCACAGCTCAAACTCGGCGAATTGTACACCAAGGGCATCGGGGTGCCCGCCGATCCGGCGCACGCGGTCTACTGGTGGAGGCGCAGTGCCCGCGCCGGCAACGCACAGGCCCAGTTGCGGCTGGGCGAGGCCCTGCTGGCCGGGCGCGGGACGACCCGCGACCCGCAGGCCGCCGCCCGCTGGCTGACGCGCGCCGCCCGGCAGGGTAACGCAGTGGCGCAGTACCAACTCGGCAAGATGTACCACGAGGGCTACGGCGTGCCGCAGGACGCGGCGCGCAGCACCGACTGGCTGAGTCGGGCCGCGGCGCAGGGCCAGTCCGACGCGGTGAAACTGCTGCACTTGATGGAAGAGGCCGGCCAGGAGAGCGCCCTGACCTTCCAGCAGTCGGCGGAGGTCCTGGAGCGGCGCGCGCGGGCCGGTGACGCGCGTGCCCAGTACGAGTTGGGACTGCGCTACGAGAGCGGTGCCTGGGACGTGCCGCGCGACCCGGCGCGGGCGGTGCGCTGGCTGCGGGCCGCGGCGCGCAACGGCAACCGGCATGCGATGGCGGCACTGGCCCACATCTACGACCGGGGCCTGCTGGGCATAACCCCCGATCCGCAACGGGCCGCCTACTGGCACCGCAAGGCCGCCGCCCCCCATTAAACGCCGGGGTCAGGCTTGACTTCTGGTGCGCCAAGCGAAGCTTGGCGCTTCTTGCCGGGTGAAAGTCCCGGTCGGGTGAGGGATCAAGGTGATTTCTCAGAAGG
>VAPE01024492.1_pt1 | contig 32713 bp, 52 predicted proteins | sample 3393911 | NCBI WGS metagenome assembly VAPE01 (sample SAMN08290436, study PRJNA428436) | hydrothermal vent metagenome | isolation source: Deep-sea hydrothermal vent chimney | place: Atlantic Ocean: South-mid Altantic Ridge
GGCTCAAGGAGGTTGGGCTGCTGTCAACCAGCCTGATGTAGGGGTTGATTGTTTGCATGAGACCACCTACAAGCCCCTTCCGTTAAGGAGGGGTAGTTGACAAGCTTTCTTAGCGACTTTTTGTAACTTACCTGAGTCCTTGCCCTTAAATAAACGCCTTGCAACTGAAAAACTCCTTGAAGAAATCATGTTCACAACGCTTTCTCCTACTTTATCTCAGTTTCAATCACTCTATTCCTATCTTAATCAATTCCCCTACATTTGCTTACACTCCTTTAGACTCCTTTTTCTCAACCCGTTTTTTGAGCATATCTAGTAGCGTTTTTGCTGTCTCAATTGCATCACTGTCTTTTGGGAGCTTCATGTAAATGTCTCCGAACCTTATTTCTTCAAATCTCAGTTCAGTCATTTCTCGATCCCTCCTGTCAAGGAGGTCGGTATTAGTTGTACTCGAAACATCCTCTTCTTGAGGTTCTGATATGCCTTCTACTCTTTCTTCACTTGCCTTTGTTTCGACCTCCTTGACAAGAGAAATGTATGGTAAAGCCTCTATATAAGCTTTTCTGACTTTATCTTCGTGTTGCTCCTTCCGAAAGGGAGGGGAGAAGCTGACAGTCGACAACTACCCTCCCACTGACGAAAATATTGTAGAATTTGTTTAGATTTTCTGTTCTTTAGATTTTCTGTTCGGATTTTCTTTAGATTTTTCTGTTCGCTTGCAAGACTCTATGCGTAAGCGAGGAGTAGTCCATAAGATGGTTGTAGAGAAGTGTCAGTGTTGCTTCCTTTCACTTAAAATATCTACTATCTGCCTTATTATAGAAATCTTGAACAGGTAACCATCCATGTTTTTATATACTGCTGGGTAGCACTCAACAGGAATATAAACGTCATCCTTTGTATTTTCCTCTTTGAAGTTAATTTTCTCTTCAAACTTCTTTTTATAATAATATGCCATCTTTCTGTTGCATGGTATAAACACTTCATTACCTTCGAGCAGTAGCCGTATAATCTCTGTATATGGAACTCTCTTTCTAACTTTTATCATCAACTCATCATCTTCTTCTACTTTGTAGTATTTAAAGTTAGACATATTAGACACCTTATACTTCCTATACATATAGACATTACTAAACATTTATATACTTTCAGAGAGTATAATTAAACATGGCGAAGACTACAATTACCTTCCCGAATGGGGTAACGAAGGTTAGATACAAGACGACAAACTATTTAACAACTCCAGAGGAGACGGCTGGTAGAGTGAAGCACATCGGTAACGCAAGGTTTTACTTCAAGAAGTCTTTGGGGAAGATAATAATCAGGAAATCTGGAGTTACTAGGAGGTCAGCAGACGTTAAGAGGATTAACCAAAAGCTTGAGGCTTTGAAGGGTTCTCCACAAGCTCCGGCTCACAAGTGTGGTGGCAGAGACTGGAAGGACTTTGTTAAATGCTTGAAATCTGAGATGAAGAGCATTGTCGGAGGGGGAGTTACAACTGTTACTCCAAGACCTCCTGCTAGGGGCATAGCATATCCATAATTTTGTCCTTTATTTTTTTTAATTCAAAAAGTCTTCCTTCTAGAAAAGCTTGTGTTGTGTTTCTCCTTGAATAGTACTGATTGATTAGATTTAGTTGAGCCTCAACATCTTCAATTTCTTTATCAATAAATTCAATAAATTTCAATAGTGTCTGACTCTTCATCGTAATTTATTTCTGCTAGAGTGTATCCTTCTTCAGTCTTAAATGCAGCAAAAGGATATTCCTTTATATCAAACCTCCACTTATAATCTTTTCCCTTCTCACTGTTTTTGTGTACGGCAACAACTAATCCAAGGATTATATCCTCTTCAAGGGATTCGATTAGCTTATTTGATAGCTCACTATCATCATAAACTACTAGTAAATACGCTTGTTCACCATTTTTTCTCTTCTTAATTCTTTCTCTTACTTCTTTCCTCATCTCTTTTCTCAGTTCATAGAAATCCCTTTCAATCCTTCTTGGAAAAGCTTTGCTCCCGCTGCCCATTCTATCCCTTCCCTTCTACTGTATAAACGTGAATTACAAAGGCACACCAAGTTCAATACACTTCGACCTTGCTTCGCTCCACGCCTTTTTTAACGCACCACTGAAGGATAACTCCTCTTCCTCAATTAGCTGAAAAGCTCTACACATAACCCAACTCCTTATACCCCTAAAGCTTTTACACACATTCTCATTTAATCCTTTATCAAGAACTTCCTTACAGTGTACAGTTGGGTTGATTTGCTTTACTTCTTCATCATTTAAACCTATGAGCTTCGCTATTTCCTTAATAGCTCTTTCCCTACCACATTTTTCATATACTACGTTCAATGCTTCATCAAGAGCAATCAAACAAATGTCGGGTTTAACTTCTTTCCTTTCATTCTCTCCTTCACCCATACTACCACCTATATTTAATTTATATAATTTGTATTTAACTTTTATCTTCGTGTTGCTTGCAAGACCACACACCAAAAATCAACTATAACCTGCAATTTTCTTGACAAGTTTTTTATCTTTCTCGTCTAATTCATCCCAATCAACGTCAGGTATAAGTCCTTTTCTCTTCAATTCCTCCATAGCCCAAAAAATTCGATGAGTTCTTTCTACAACTTCTAACTCTTCATTAATGTAGTATAAAGCTTCTTTTATACGCTGTTTGCATAGCTCACACTTCTCATTTTTATAAGCCTCTTCAAGCTTAGATTTAACCTCATAAATATTTGATAATACTCTATCTTGTAATTCGTCTTTTATTTGCTCTATCTTTGTCGTCTGTGAAGATTGTATTTTGATACTATCAATTAATTTTGAAATTAAGTATAGTGGACCTATTGGAGTAAATAGTATCAGTACTTCCTCATTACTTTTCACGTCTTTTTTACCCTTATCTGCCTTATTAGCATCAGAGCTCATGGTTTTTTACTTCTTTCCAGCTCATGGTTTTTTACTTCTTTCCTCTAGTCTTAAATAGTGTTTCATCAATCTTTGTATTTAATTCTGAGAGCATATCTATGGGTGTTGGTGTTACAAGCTCAATATCCACGATAGGTATTTTTATTCCTGGTAAAACTTCAACCTCTTTAGTTACAATTTCAGGTTTTTTAATTTTCAACTTCACATCCATCACCCCCATTTTATATTCCATATATGGTGAGTTTGGTTAGGTTACTTGTTCTCTTCATTCCATTTCTTAATCTCTATTAGCCTATCTATTACCTCATCAATAGATTTGTTAAATTTATCCCTCTCCTCCTTCAATTTATTAATTGCAGCATCTATATCTCCAATGTCAATACCCCTGATAAATGGTGGAGGAGATTTAATTATCCGGACCCTGCCAGTTGGAGCAATCTTTACTTCTAAGTAGTATCTCACCTAACCACCTTCGTATTAATCACTCTAATCACTCAATGCTTTTAATAGTAGTTCCACAACTTCAACAGATTTCTCAGCAATCTTTAGCATTTCATCGGTATCTATATTCCCATTCTGCTTTGCTTTCTTGTACTCTTCATAAGCCTCTTTCGCTGCTTCAACTATTTCTTCCATTTCCTGCTTTGATATTCTCCCACTAAGCCATTTGTAAAACCCAACAAGGGTTGTACAAACACCTGCAAAGTACGTTACTACATACTCCCACCACATATTTTTCACCTCCTTTTCCTTTTATTTTTATTTTTACACTCTCCCACACCTACACTTACACTTGCCCCTAATTCTATATCTAATTCTAATTCTAATCCTACACTTCTTCTTCAAACCAGATAAACCTAATGCTCATATCTTCAGCAGATGCACTTTTATTAGTTGCTCTAACCAGTAGATTGTAATTTTCAGGTATGATAACTGTTTCACCAACCTCAACAGCACCACCGACAGCTCTAATTTGTGAACCTCCCGGAACTACGGTACTATGTACTTTATTACCTGCGACGTATGTGCCACCATATTTCGCCTGTATAACTGAGGTTATTGTGCTCTTCATGTTTAGATTTACTGGAGTTAGATTTTCTCCTGGAGTTGTAATAGCATTATCTCTAAATACATCACACCATCCTTGACCTGTTGAAATAATCTCTATGACTACAATGTATATGTCCCGACCACTATTTTCGGGATTCTGGAAAAATATTTCAACAGAATCATCAGTTGCTACATTCTCAAACCTATGCGAGATTGAAAAAGCGTAACCATCGTATATCTTCTTGAAAAATCGTTGATAAAATAAGATAGTCCCATCTACAAATTGCAGTATTTGGTTAGGAATTTTCTGGTTTAATACATATCCAAATACCTCATCTCGTAGCGTATTTTTTGCAACTGGCATTGTTAACCACAAATCAAACCGCTTCAGTCAACCCATTGCTCGACAACAACCTTGACAGTGTATTTACCGGGTTTAGAATCAAACACCATATCAAACATACAACTCTTATATTCACTAACGTTATCAAACACAGTTTGTCGTGGATTGCCATCAAGTGTTGCTATTTTATCATTCAAGTAAATTGTAGCTCTTACTTTTACTGTTTTTTCAGACTTTCCTTTGATGTTAATGTATCCACAGCTTATCTTACCTTCAGTAGCTTTAGTAACTTTGTTAAGATAGCTTTCAACAACAATATCAGGCTGAAAGGGTTTCACCACCTCGTCTTTACCTTCTTTACCTTCTACTTCTATATTCCATTTGTCAGACCATACTTCTTTCCACTCGCCCATATTATAAGTTTTTAGACATTCTATATAACAGTTTTTCCAACCCAATTCTGGGTCGTCATACCCATACTCAGTGCATTTCTCAGGAGACTTTGTTATTACACCCATTCCATGCATAGCATTCAGGATTTCGTGAATTATCCTTTGTGTTAAACGGTAATTCCATTGGTTTCCAACCTTATCATAGCAGTCTGGTAAGTCGTATGGTAGAGAGCATAACCAAGCATCTTTGATTGAGTAGGGCTTACCCCACGTTCCACCAAACCAGCAAGTCTTCTTTCCTAATGCTTTCCATAAACAGACATAGATATTGTAACCGTCCGGTATTTTATCTTCAAACGGTCTAAATTCATAGCAGTCTGCATAATAGCAGTCACCTCTTTTTGTTGGAGTTACGTTTGTAGAAATTTTTACTATCTTGTGTTCTAGCGGTATGTATCTTTTCAGAAAACTACACACTTCAACCAACACACTATTTATTCTTCCATCGTACTCTCCAAAAACAACAAAACATATCTTCATACTACCACTTCTTTATATCTATTTTTGCTTGTTTTATTGCTGCAAACTTCTTTTCATGCTCAGTAATAAAGTCGATGTCTAAGTAATCTAATAATTTTTGTATTTCATTTTCATCTATTTCTGTTATTACTTCAAATTCTCCAGTTACTTCATTAAAATGATTTATTCTCCATTTAAATTTATGCTCTGGTAAGTCTGGCTCTATAATTGGTTTTCCAGCTTCATCTACATCTTGCTTTCCTTTACACTTCAACTTAACAACTACCATACTATCACCCCCTTAATTATAAATCTGTATCTTATAATATTTTACCTTTTGACGTATATATCTGTTTCTTACTCCAGACGATAGAGAAGTACATGCATTATTAGCAGAACCCTCAGTAGAGTCTCTCTTTACTTCTGTAGTGTATGTAGCAGATTCTGGTGGAGATGCTACTTCTGCTGAATGAGTAACATATCCATTTGGACAGTTTCCATATGCATCTGTACCTTGAGACAACACAATATATTCTGTACCATCTTTTAGTAATCTGATGTATGTCGTCCAAATACCGTTATAGACGCCATCTTGTTTAGGTTGTATATCTGCTTGAAATATTAAGAATACCTCTTTTAAATCGTTATTACTTCCCTGTTCGAACGTAATTGTACCAAAATTGTAATCTGATATATAGCTAGTACTATCAAAAGTAAACTCTGTTAGATATTCTGCTTTATCGACTACGTTAGTTGTATCTAATACTATTTGCAAATTCAAGGACTGCCCATCTGCTAGAGTAGATATTGTTCCTAGTTCTAATGGAATATAACTATTGTCTGAGCGTCTTTTTATATATAATGTGTTGCTGACGTAGATATTTACTCCGAACATATTTCTCCAGCGTAGTGAAGAAGAACCAATATCATACGCATTATCTGACAAAGGCAATAAACTCTGACCAATAGAAGATATGTTCTTCAAAACTCTAGAGCTATCAATGACTTCAGTACCACCAATCTGTAATGAACCTAAATTGCCTATTCCACTAATACTCAAACTACCAGCGTTTATAGCTCCTGCAAAGTAACCATCCTTCCAGCGATAAGAGGATGAGCCAAGGTCATATGTACCGTCTTGTGGCGGCACTAAGTCTGTTGTTAATGAAAGTACAGGATTCTTATAAGTTCTCCATTTTCTAGAGTTTATTCCAATTAACACTGTTTCATCATCAGTCCAGACCTCAGCACAATCAAACACAACATAAACTGGTTTGTCTGTTTCTATAACAGTACCATAAGGAATACTCGTCCACGACGAATCAATATCAGATGGACTTAGATACAGTAAAACAGGAGCAAGTAATGACGAATATGAATTTGATACTATTGTCTCATACTTTAACACACCCTGATAGTATATTCTAACAGTCGTATCGGGATAAGGAACAGCAATGGACAGCCACTGAGCGGCAACTGGCAGAACCATCTTAGTCGGTAGTGCTCTTATTGGTAGTCCACATGTAGCGTCAGTACCATCACCATCTGCAAATGAACTGACCATAACAGGCTTATTGGATATTAGTCTAAATGGAGTTGCATTATACTGTGAACCAGTGGTCATACCAAGGGCACTAACTGCCACAATATCTCCTCTATTCATTGTATAAGTACCAGAATTATTTCCTTGGTACCAAACTATCGTTGTGTTATCTTCTAATGCTGAAATATATGAATTACTCGATGGTATTTCAATCAGTTCTTTTGATGGAGGATACACAAATCTAAAATCAACGGTCCCATTATTTGATGCTACTGTAATTATTATTGGAGTATCACTTTCAACAATAACTGTACTCGGCGGTGACGCCGCAAATAACACGTGTGTAGCTGTTCCCTTTGTGACTGTAGTTGATGTTGTTGGAGTGGTTGAATTACCAACATAAACATCTACATTTGCATCAGCATCAGGAGCGTAAATATAAATTACCTGATTATCGGCTCTATAGAATGGTATGACAAATTTAGTTGATTTCCAAGTTATTACAGAATGTCTTTCATCAGAGCTATTAACCATAATTGGTTTATTTGCTGAGATAACATCACCAGCATTTAAGCTAAGATTTAATCTCTCGCCAGAATTTATAACACCTTGAAATGTTCCATTAACATATACGACAGTATCATCATCAAAAGCAACTACATAAGTCTTTCCACCTCTCATTGAGACAAAAGCTGTTATACCTTCATCATCCTCACTAACAAATGCATCAATGTAATCAAGAAATCTCTCTATTTTTAGATTAGATAAATACCCATTCTTCCATCTATAGCTCAAACTACCCAAGTCATACGTGTTGTCAGTTCTTGGCAATATGCTGACGTTCACTGACTGTAAAAAATCAGGACTGACGAGGAGTATCGGGTTGCTTTAAGTTTGATTCGTACTTAATCTAACCAAATAAGCAATCTCCCGCTCCCATCAGTCCTGATTCTCTCCCACACTGTTGCAGATTCGTCGTAACCAAGTAAACAAGACCCTATAAGGGTTGTTGATGGATTGGATAGTGAGTCTCCAAGTGATTGTGCAGATGGAAACCTATCAAGTATATTTTCAAGAAGTTGTGCTGAAACGTCAAGAGCTAGTAACGTTGCATATCACCCCTTTTACATTTTATTAGGGGTTGATTGTTTGCATGAGACCACCTACAAGCCCCTTCCGTTAAGGAGGGGTAGTTGACATATCTTTGGCACATATTCGTAATCTTCTATGCTTTTTTCTTTTGTTGTAGTATCCTCAACATCAGCCACCTAATCACCTCCAAAAAAAGAAGTATTCGTTAGCTTTCTGTTCTTATTCCTATTTCTATTTTCTTTTATCTTTTGTTTTTTGTTTTTCATCTACTGTCGTTACGCCTTCTTTTTCTATGTCCTTCCCCATACCTATTCTTGTCTGATTTAATTGTATATCTACCGCAGTTCTCTCAAGGTGCTCTCTGATAGCCTCACGTATGAAATCCTCGGTAGATTTCCTTTTAAAATTTGCTGCTTGTAGCAATGCCACATAATCCACTTCCTCAAAATCCAAATGTATGGTTATTTTCACTCACATCACCTCGCATCATACCCTACTAATAACATATTAATTTAAAACGTCATAGCACTAACCGTTACTACAACACTTCCTGTTGTTGGGCTTCCACTTCCAGTTGCTCTTGCTCTAACATACCCATATCTGTCAGTAAGTATGCCAACAGCCTGTCCATTTGTTGCTGCTAATGAAATGTTATCTCTAATTGTGAACCAGTTAGTGCCATCATAACTCCCCTCAATAGTTACTGTAACTCCAACGTCTTGTGTGTTTTTCATGTAGATAATCTTTCCTCCTCTTTTTCTAATATCGACAGCATTACCTACAACCTCTGTTGTACCAACAGTTCCATTTATACTAGTAGAAGTTGTGTAATCTCCTAAAATTGAGCCAATTGTGTTCGTACCTGATGGTATGGATGGAATGGACTCAACTACTGTTCTTAGTCTTGATGTAGTATCAATTGCCAATCTCCTGAAATACGTACCGTCCCAGCCTAACAAACAAGCTCCTATTAGAGTTGTTGTTGGATTACCTAAATTATCAGCTAAAGCAGTAGCAGATGGGAATTTACCACTTAGTCCAGACAGAGTCGTCTCTGAAGCTCTTGTCGATAGTGCAACATCTAAATTAGACGGATTTGCTACAACCGCCGCATTAACATATAATCTGTTAGACCCGTCTGTTTTAATACGTTCCCAGTTAGTTCCATCGAAACCGAGTAAACAAGAACCTATTAGGGTTGTTGTTGGATTTGATAAAGCATCACTTAATGCTGTACCTGCCGGAAATCTATTTGTAAATGTTGTTTCACTAAGCCTTGTCGATAGTGCAACATCTAAATTGGAAGGATTTGCTACATATGATGCGTAAATATTTAACCTACCATCACTAGCACCTACTTGTTTCAAAGCCAATCCCTGGTCACCTGCTATTTTACCAATAAGGTTAGTACCCGATGGTAACGCATCCACAACGCTAATCCTTAACTTATCAGTAGCAACGGTTGCAAGTGCATTATCAAGAGCATCGAGTTTGTTGAACACATCTGTTAATGTTCTATTACCTGTGCCCCTTAAGTCATCCCTTAATCCAGATAACTTTAAGTCTAATTGCCCATAAATGTTCTCAACAAGCTGTCCATAATGGTCTAAGGCTATTAAAGTCATTCACACCACCCTTTTCTAATCTTTATCCACATCCTTATCCACATCCACATCCTTATCCACATCCTCTTCTTTTATAGGCTTGACTGAGTTTATTGTATTTGCTGACGTTGCTGACGTTACCTGATTAGATGAATTTATTGAGTTTTCGTCGTCTTCACCATTTTCTTTCTCCTTTAGAACGTTTTGGCACTCTATCTTCACTATCTTAGCAACGTTTAGTACTCTTTGTAACTCCTTAATTTTGTAGTAGTCCATACACACATCTCTTTTCAAACAGTTTTCACACAACATCTACACCACCTCATATCAATGACCATGAAGCTAATATACAGTTAACATATCCGCTTGATGGGGGGGAAGTCGTATAAAACCTTAATTTCCCTGCAATATGCCTATCTTTCATTATCGCCATTACTACATCGTTTGGCTTTACTTCAACATTGGTCCTTATCGGTGCTTGAATTGAAGAATTTAATGACGGTAGAGAATAGAAATCAACAAAAACCGAAACGTCCTCAGTATTTTCAATGTAAAACATCTTAAAACCAAGACTTGATAAATCAATAGCATCACTCCACCAAGGAGAAGTAGTTATTTGCTGTTCATTAGTAATAACAGCCAAGGCAGGTTTAGAAAAGACATAAATACCTTCGTCTTGCAAAAATTTTCCTCTAATCTTCTTTAATTCGTTAACTACCTCTATCAAGCTAATTCCCATTCCCATCACGACACCTCACGTCACATCCATCTTACCAGTCTCTACTAACACCAACTATTCTTCTACATCCCATTTAGCATAAATTCTATTAAAAGTTATCGTTCCATTAGGTATAATACTAAACATTAAATTATTAAATTTTATTCCATTAACGTGAAAAATATAGTACCCATTAGATTGTATTGCTGCGACTCCATCGAGATAATCTGCTATCTCCTGTATCTCCGCAAATGACCTTCTAAAATCATTAACACCTATATCGTTTGTTATTAGTTCAATTTCGTAGTTATTGCTTGTACTTACCAACAACAACTCATCAAGGACTCCACGCCCATTAACGGATACTACTACAAACCGACTACTGATAACTTTATCCTTTAAATCTCTTATCTTTGTTGCCTCTTTAATCCTTTTTACTTGGTTAAGAACTTCCTCAGCAAATATTAAGTAGAGCGGGTCAAATGGTATCAGTGCTTCTTTAGATTGTTTCAACTGTGTCAACAATTCTGATAATTCGTCCATCTTCATCCCTCACTACCTCTATTCTTCTTGTAGTGAATTTCGGAATAAACTGTGGTACAGGCATAGTCATAGTTGTTGGCTGAGTTACCATAGGCTGAAACATTGTTTGAAACATTGTTAGAAACATTAGTAATGGCATTGCTGGTAAAGTAAGTATAAACAGCAATGGATTTTGCATAATCATTGATAATTGCTGTATTGGCTGAACTTGTAATTGTGATTGTGCTTGTGCTTGTTGTGTCTGCAAATCACGATTATATTCTGGTAAATATATTACCTTTGTTACCTCATCCCCCATAATTTCAATTTGTATTACATCTTAAAGTAATTTACCTTCGTGTTGCTTGCAAGACCCCTTCCGAAAGGGAGGGGAGGAGGTCACTGATGAGTTATAACGAAATAAACGAGCATTAGTACAAAGGTTATTATAGCTCCACTCGCTGAGCCAACTATTGCTGCATAAATTTGCTGTCTTGCACCCCATCTTTTTTCGTGGTCATCGATATGCCTCTCAAATCGTTCTGAAAGTTCGTTAATATTCTCTTCATTCCTTATTGTTTTCTCTACGAAACCATTGTACTTTGATTCAAAGTTGTCAAGTTTTTTAAGCATCAATCTTACCTGTGCAATTAGCTCTCCTAATGTTCTCTCAACGTCTTTATCTGAGTTGTCCATTCTATCTCCTTATACTTATACTTGTTATTTATATTTATATGTGCTTGGCTATATTGGGGGAAACACCAATCTTACGTAACTTACCGTCATCTCCGAATTTATAGGATTTATGTTGAAGTATCCACTTTTAACTGGTGAGAACACTCCACCTTGTAGGGTTATCAGTGTTTCAGACTCACCTTCCGGGAATGTTACCTGAAATGGCTGAACCATATCTTTCTTGCTCGAATCCCAGAATTCACAGTATGTTTTTACTTCTCTTGGACACTTTGTACCTACTGCAAGTACCATCATTGGCGATGGTGCAACTAAAGAGAACGTGTAAGAAGCTGGCGGTACTGCAATAGGAGGTCTAACAATCCTAGCGTTATACTCTCTTTCTCTATTCTCAATATCTTTAGAATATACTAAGTTGGGTAACACCCAGTAGTCATTACACGGTATTTTTGGTCTTGAAGAGAACGCTCCCAGCAGTGCTTCAAAGTTGTGTATGAAAGAAGCCAATGCAAATGCAAATAAATCTCTTGTTGAGTCCCAACCCACGTTACCACCTGCTCTTCCAAGTCCGTAAGCTTGAGGTCCTTGCATCACTGAAACTTGGTACGTATTACCCCGTTCAGTAACATATATTCTTGGATAATGACCATATTTATTTCTAAAGTCTTCTGGGGAATATGCAGGTGCTCTCTCCATATAGTACACTTTGTATGTTGTAACTCGTACACCTGCACCATGGCAGCATACATTAGAGCCAAGATTTAATCCTTGTGGTGCATTACCAACATAAGTTGAAATCATCTCTCTTGCAAATGCCGACTCAATTTCCACGTATGATGAAGTTCTACTATCTATCATCGGCTCTAATATATCTCGAATGTTTGAGAATATCTTTTCTTGTGCGTCTATCGTTGGTGGATGTGGTCCGCTAATCTTTTTAAATTCTGGTTCAGCTATCTTTACACTAAACATAACATCACCTCCTTTCCTTTCATTTTTCACATTTTTCACATTTTTTAATTTTATTTTTATATTCTACTACCAACTTTGAAGGACCAACCAATTCATACACCTTGGTGGTAGGAGACCCATTTTAACGGGTTGACTAACCTACCACAAATGCCAGTTGACATTATCAACCGGCAGATATGCTCTAACCCTCACACTCCTTTCAACTGTTTTGATGTCTCCAAGCCATGTATATGATACTTTGACATTTATGTCATCATCAACATAGATACTACCTGTAAGTAGCAAGTCAAGTATTGACTTTATCATGTTCCAATGTCCTTTCTTTTCAAAATCTGATGTAATCTCAACCTTTATATCTGGTTGAGTTTTATCTATTGTGTTCTTTATCTTTGCTAAGTATTCGTCAATCTTCTTTAACAGTATGTTTTCATTAAAATTACCAGATAAATCAGCAGAACCTTTTACTTTTTCCCTGTTCCTCTGCTCACCTGTTTTAACGTTCTCCTCCCAAGTTTCTCCTTCCTCAGATTTATTGTGAAATTCTGTTTGAATTTTTCCTGTTATTCTACCACTTAGTAAGTAAACATCAATATCTTTAACTTTGGTTGCGTTGATTACAAAATCTATTACAGGGTTTTTGTACTTCCTAACCCAGCACCAAGGTTCAAATCCAAAGATACATGGAATAATAAATTGTGGTAAAATGTAAAATGGTTTTATCGGAGTTGGAATGCTGTAAGTCTTTTCTTCTACGACGTCATATGATTCCTGAACGTAATGCTTTGTTGGTATTTGAAACTCCCCACTGTCCCCTTTCTTAGCCCCATACACGCCATATCCTTCGAGTAATTTTATAGCGTCTTCTTCGCTTATTGTCATATTTACCCACCCAAGCTAACGCTTGAATCTCGATAACTTAAACAGCCCCCATCCTGTTGCTATTGACTTCCCATAGTTTTCGATTGTTTTCGTATCTGTATCTGTGTTTATCGGGTCCGGTATTATGTATTCACTTGCTGTTTCCCTCAACACGCTTTTTATATCATCAACATTGTTTATCACTCCATCTGATAGTAGGCAAGCCACCAATCCAGCAACATGGGGTGTTGCTTGTGAATTGTGTACAACAAATCCATCTGCAACAAAGTTGTTGTATCCATATACCTCAATGTCCCACACCTTGTCTTTTCCATGCTCTTCAATACTCGTTATCCTAGCTAGTCTCAAATGTCTACTATCAATGCTTATTTTACCATAGCTGTGTCCGTCTGGAGCATCTTTAAATCCAAACATCATTTGATATGTTTTCCATAGTCTTGGCTCTTTACTGTGTGGAGGTTTGATTACCCTCTCTCTGTATTTCACCACACCAGCTGTCAGTCCAGAATATAACGCCAAGTACCTTAACCCTCTGGCAAGCCATTTACTAGTAAAGTATCCAAGCAACTTTGCAATTTCTGGTGTAATTACGTTAACAAGCTCTTTAGATACGTTCTCAGGTAACGACCTTGTAGCTACAATTACACTACCTTTTCTAAGTTCGGATGCTGGTTTCCACTTTAACTCTCCATTCTCAAACACTAAGAATGGATGATTTGGTGTTGCATATATCTCCCCCAGCTTGTTTACGTATACCCTAAGGATTTCCTTAGTACCCCTATTCCACTTATTGGTTACTCTCGCTCTAGATAATGTATGTCCATCGAAGCTCCAAACCTCGTCGTCAACTTTCAGATTTTCTATCTCTACTGGTCCATCTGGTGTAAATACCGGCGTATCCCCTACAACACACGTTCCATGCATAGAGCCAGCTCCATCTTTTATTCCATCATAAAACCCCTCAAACCACCCGTTTTCTCCAGAGAAAATCACTTCATCAGGTTTTGTATCTTGAAATGCTCTTCCTCCCCCAGTTGCCGAGCAGTCGGGTTTAATCAGTTCATCACCATATGTGTTAAGTAACTTAGAGAATTCATCTTGGTGTTTTTCGTCCCATTCGCTCCCCATTCCTCTTGATGACCACCAAGCAGGATTGAAGTTATCAAGAATTGATACTGATGCAACTGTCAAAGCCTTTAATGCCACTCCCGGACTGCCACCAGTCCATAAACTTGGTCCGGAGTTACCCATTGCTATGCAAAAGATTATTCCCTGCTCTGATAAACCGTTTATTACTTTACACTCAAGGTCTGTGAGCGGTGACCCCTCAGCAGGACCACCTAAACTCATTGAAATTACCTGTGCTCCATGTGCAACAGCAGTGGCTATCCCCTGCAATATACCTTCTGTTGAGCCTGCTCCTGGGAACGTGTTTAGCACTTTGACATGAATAGCCTTATTAACATCTGGTGCTCCTCCAACAATTTTACCATATATGGATGGTGCTTCTGGTCCATAAACGCAATTACTACACCAACTGCCGTGCCCCATATAATCTTGTGGTGGTTCTGGAATAACGGTATATTCCTCAAGCTTTGGCAAACTTCTAACGAATTGATATGTCAAAGCTGGAGAACCTGTATCAAGTACTGCTGCAATTACTCCTTTTCCATTATTACCAACGTATCCTTCTTTAAGAATTTTGTATGTTTGACCCGTAGGTATGATTTTCACTTTTGTTATTGGATTTACTCCTGTTAGTGGTTTAGCTAAGTTGGCAATAGCTTTTACCGCTGTTATTGGATTTGGTAGAGCTTCAAGAAATGCATTTACGGGCACTTCAACTGCCGGAATTCGTACTTCACCAATCAGCTCATCTTTTACTGCTGATATGAATGGTACGTTAAGCTGTGTCATCCCACCTATTGCTCTCGGTAGCGATTTGTGTACCTCTTTAACCCCCTCAATCTTTGTAAGCTCCATAATCATTGTATCAGGAACAGTTACAGGTATGTATGTCGAATCCAGAATTGTCGATACTTTTGATATTTCAGGTCTCAAACCCATTTCTCTCAAATTAGCGATAACGTAGTCAGCTTTATCTTTGTCAACCTCTAAAATTACTTTAACCAACACTCCACTTGGGTCCTCCCCCAATTTTTCCCTTAATAAAGGAGATAACTTCATTACATCACCCTAACAAATTTTATTTTGCGTCATCTTCATCTGGATATTAGCTATTAGGATTGTAGTTTTCAAGAACTTTAATGCATTCTTCGCACAATGGGTCATGGTATGGGTGTTTTATTGTTAATTTTCCTGGAGATTCTTCAATTATCTTTGTATTACACATTTCACAATCTCTAAGAACCTTCATGATTTCACCCCCACACTCTCAATAGCCTTTGTTATCTCTTCAAAGTGTGCTTTTATAATTGCCTCGAATGTTTTTTTAGGCAATCTACCATATCTTGTTGTAACCCAAATGTTTACTAAGTTAGATGTGTTGTTTTTGATTTCAACTTTCATATATTTCTCAATAGGGGTTAGTGCTCCGAGTTTAAACCAATCTGTTGGAGTTGCATATGTTTGTTGCATAACAGATTGATTGTACCCTCTTTTTTCATCATCAACCCATACTGTAATAGTCAAAGCACCGTCGGTATCAACAACATACCTTTCTTCACTAACCAATGATATTATATCTGGGTCAACAGTCGATAGTATTGTAATTGTTGTCATGGGAGGTATTGGTATTTTATATGTGTTGTCGTAGTACCTCATTTTCTTTGTAAAAATTAGTGCTGTGAATATTTCAAGCCAATTTACTGATAGCACTACTGTTACTTTATCATCATTTGACATCTAAATCACCTTATCCAACGTTTAGAACCACGATTAGCTTTGCTGAGTAAACGGTTAACGCATTAGTTCCATCGCCTGCTGCCTGAATTCCTAAAGTCTTATCAGCAGTTAAAGCCTTAATAGCAGTAGTTACATTTATCCTCTGAATTGTTTTTGTCGTTGCAGCGGTTGGAGCTACTAAATCACTCACTTTTGACCCATCTGTTACATTATATAAATCAACGTCCCCTGTTCCAGCAGACTCCCACTCAAGTTCTAAATAAATTGCTGCTATTCTATCAGAATTCCAGCTATTTACTGTCCAAATATACTGTCCGTTTAATGTAGTTAGTGTTGTACTTGTTACTGATTGAGACTCAGTAACCAATGGAATTGCTATCTCTCCAAGAGTTGTAGAACTGGCTATCTTTGAATCTGTAACTGCATTATCTTCTATGTCGTCTGTTATTATTAGTCTTCTGTGCATTTTATCACCCAACTTATCCAACCTATATTCCTATTATTCTATTATTCTTGTTCAATCTCTAAAGTGGCTTCAAGATACGTTGAGGCTGCTGTTGATTGAGACCAGCTAAATCTTACCTGTGTATTTCCATTTTCTGCTCTAACAACAATTGGTCTTGCCTTTCTTTCAATATTTAATTCACCAGCAGAAGCTAATTTGAACCTCTTTAAATCAATCCAATTTGAGCCACCATCCTTTGATACTTGGAATATAGCATCACAAGCCTCACCAGCTATCTCAAATGCCCATAGCTTACACTTGTGACCTTTTGGAATCTTAATGTATTCAACTGAATTTGTAAATTTATCTGATGTTAATGTAAACTGTCCTGTCGTTGACGTACCATCCGTCGCTCCTCTAACTACTATTAAATCAGCCATTTACACCACCTCTTCTAGCAAGTCAATTGAAAACATCTTGTAGTTGTTTAGTGCAGTCTCAACCGTCTCATGCTTTGCCTGATACGGTAATGTAAGTATTTTTGCTTGTTTTCTCCTTAGAATATCTCTAGCTTTATTCTCATTTTCTACATTCTTTATCTTATAATTCGCATACCAAATAGTTAGCCAAGTCCTGACATTTAAGTTTGTTTCATTGTAAGTGTTGAATTCTACGTGTATTTTTGGTAACACTATGTATTCATACCTTCCATAGAATACGCCGAAATCAGAGTTATATTGTGCAGGTTGTCCTCTCAACCAGCTTTGTGGTTGGTCTTCAGGATAATACACTATGTTTCTCAAGAATTCTGGTTTAATGTCTAAAATTACATGGAATTGCTGACTTGTATCTGTGTACCAAAATATGTCGTCAACGTAGTTGGGGTCAATATTCTCTAGACCAGCTATTCTATCTCCTGGTGTTGACCGGTATGCTCTAATCTTCCATTGCTGATTCGTACCACCATTCAAAACACCATCATCAGTTCCATTTGTTATTGGTAGTGGTCCATAGTTTATTCTTTCTGAACCTTTATTTCTCCTTTGTCTTACTTGGAAAATTGCTATCTCTTCCCTCGCTGGAATTATCAAACATAAGTACTTGCCTTCATTCACAAAACCAAGTTTATCCACTACATAGCTCACGCTCTCACCCGATATTAATTAAACACGTAATATATTTAAAAGTTTGTTTGACAGTCCAACAGTATAGTTAACTATTCCACGCTCACGCATGGAGCTTCCTGATTCTCAGGGAGAATGTCAACTTTTCGTCGCAAGGGGTGCTGTCAGCCACCCAGACGTCCCTTCTAGGGACAAGCCCCGTCCACAAGGGTGGGGTAGTTGACCAAATCAAACAAAGAAAAAATAGAGGGTTAATTTTACGTATGCAATGCTACACAGCCAATACTAATACACTGAAAGTTGCTCCGCTCAAATCCGTTCCTGCCGCTACTTCAACTGCTGCACCATCAGCAGTAGCTGAATAGCTGAAGTAATTAACAATTAGCTTAAATGTATTGTCGCTTACAGAATCTTGCAACTCTTTCCTATCAACAAGATACTTACCTGTGTTACCTGCTGCAAGAACAGCCTTTATCTCCTTAGCTGAACTAACTGTTACCGTCGAACCACCTGTAACATACGATGACGGACCAGTTGTTGTAACTTCAATTATCTTGTATTCACCTATATTAAACAACAATGTTTCAGCCATTTACATCACCTCTACACTAATTTTGTAATCTCCTCTAGTATCTTATTGAACTCTTCTTCTTTGTTATCATCAATGACTACAAAGTGCTTATCTGTTGCAGCATCAATTATGTAATCTTTAATCAGCGTATCAAACTTCTTAACAAGATTCTTTGCATTTATATCTTTGTCCTTCGCTTTCAGTTTTGATATTTTTTCAACATCTACCTCTACCTTCATGCTATCACCTTAAAAAATTAAAAATTTAATATCTCGTATCTATCACTAGACCCACTTAGTAGTTGCGTAGTAGTCTTTCTCAAAGAAAGCCATACCAAAGAGTTCAAACTTCTTTGTACCTGTAACTTCAGGCATTACTTGTAGCTTACTGCCTACGTATGGGTCAAGTAGTATTGCTCCCGGAGTGTACACTTGATACACCAACTTTTCATCCTCGATTGATTGGAACGTAGTTGATGGTGCTGCCCAAGGCAAGTACACGTTTTCTGTTGACTCGAACTTAAACTGTCTTCCCATTGGCTTTTCGTCAAGTGTAACAATACCATTCTTTATGATTGCCAAGACACATCTTTGGTTTGCTGTTGAAGATGGGTTAAATGTCGTTGTTGCCCCACCCCATAGGTATGCTGCCGTTCCTGCTGTACAAGAAACAGAGAACGAGTTTACCCCAAAGTCTTGGGGTATTATAGGTCTTGCTCTCAAGTCCGCAGCAAGGTCATCAGCTCTTACTGAAGAGTACGATTTTTCACCACCTGCTACACCTTTCAAAACCCCGGCTGCTGCCAAGAAGAAGTTTTCATGTTTCTTCCAATCCCTTGCAAGCTTTGGTGATACGTCTGCTATCGTGTCTTGTACAGTTCCAATAGTAAACAACAGTCCTTCTTTCTCTTCACTCTTCAGACTTGCAAAAGATAGTTCTCTCCTAGCTGCCGTTATTACGCTTCCCTTAAATCCAGTTTGTTGGAATATCTCTTCTAATGACGACATCTTACCACCATTTTTAATTAGAGGAAACAAATATATAATACTTTGTATAACAGTAATACATGGTAGAGGAAGTGTTAGCTATAAGAGTAAGGGCTAAAGACAAAAAAAAATGGAAAAAAATGCTTAGAAAGATGAAAGATAAATACGGTGAAAAGAATTACCTTGCTGCTGACCTATTCTCAACAGCTATAAAGTTACTAGAAGAATATGTCGATGTTAAAAGTGATAAACTAAGGATAGGTTAGCTTTCGCATGGTGTCTTGCAAGCAACGAAGCAACACGAAGATAAAAAATTGTAAAAAATTAAATTCTAAGTCTCTCTTTTACAATTGGAGATTTTGTTGGTTGAGGTGTTTGTGTTTGTGTCAATGTTGATGGTGCTTGTACCTGAGTTGGCGTCAATTGAGGTGTCGGTAGTTGTGGTAATGTGGAGAGTAGTGATTCTGGAGTTGGAAGCTCAGGCATTGATGCTTCAAAGGATTTAACCATGCTTAATACTTGCTCAGTTGGCGATTCTGATGGTATTGGCAATGGTATTCCTGTACTTTGTAACATTGATGTAAAGTTTTTCTCAATGTTGATTATTGGATTTGCTAATGGTTCTACTAACTGTGTTAACTTGAACATTTCTAATCACCTCACATCACATCTCACGGACCCCACGCTGGTGGTCTCCCTGCAAATCTAGGTAAAGATGGAAATCTTGGTCCTCTCCATCCAATTTCTTCTTCATCAATCCTATCTAACACATCCTCCACTACTTCAGACGGTTTTGGTATTCCTGTAAATCTCCTTATAATATTTGCTGGAGCGATATTTTCTGCCACTTCTAGCGTATGTTCAACTGGTCTTATCCCGACTATATCATCCAGCAATTCATCAACTGTTTCTGCTACTGAATACACTAGGTTGACAAATGGTCTCGGATATATCGCTCCTTTTTCATATTCTGCATACTCAGCCATCCAACTCACCAGTATAGTATATAATAAAAAGAGTATTTAAATGTTTGTTTGACAAAGACTGTGGTCATTTTGGAATCTTAACCTCTCTTAGTGGGTTTTGGGTGCAGACAAGTATGTTGCACATTGCATGTCTATTAATCCAGAATCTTGTAAATGCGTATGTTGCTATTATTACTGCAATAATGTATTCTACACTTATTGCTGGATAGTTTGTGTAAATCTCAGAAAACACCATCGCAGCAAATATCGGTGCTAAGTTTACTTCCTGCTGCATTTTATTCTCAAGTTTAAAGAACTGTGCTATGAATACAACAAACCCAACTATGTACGCCCCATAAACAACATAGTCTGTATTTGATACTAAATTTACACCAATACTTGTGTGTATGAACAACAAAAGACCTATAATCAGCAATGGAACAATATGTACTGTGCTCCTAAAAACGTTTCTATAATATTGAATTAACTGATAATAGTGCTTGAATTCCCCCGTTAAACTATTGTTGTCGAATTTATCTCCTAAGTAGTCATCAAGTCTGTACATCGACTGAGAAGTCTTCATCAGAAATCCTACAATCATCGCACCAATCCACCATGCCGTTGTTGGATAATTTGTGAATGCAAAGTATCCAACTGAAAATGATAGCATAAACCCGAACACAGAGTACCACTCGTTGTGCGACTCTACGTAAAGCTTTGCAGAACGTAAAGCCATCAATCCTATTATTATCAGCCAAGGTCTCCACATCGAAAGCAAAAATCCACCGATAATGAACAGAATTACAGTACCAGCAACTATTGAACGTCTTATTTTTCGTTCCTCCTCATCTGTAATATCTGAAGGTCTAAAAGCAGAAAAACCCCCCTTATCCTTCAACACATCCATTCCGTGCTCAATCACTCCTTGTAAAATCAGTATTCCAATTATTATAGCAATGAATGAACAATAGCTGTGCCACGACATATCAGCAACCCCAGCGTACACAGCAATAATAGCCCCCATCAATGCTGGGAATATGGATGTTCTCAATATTACATCAGGGTACAAAAACACCTTCAACATTTTTCATTCACCTCGTTCTCTATATCTCTAAGTCTAAATATTATTGAATAGTCTCCTATTTTCAATAGAAATGCGTCTCCATCAAGATGGTTTATTTCCGCAAGCATTTCTTCAAAATCCTCATCTCCATTAGCCATGTGCCCCATAAAAAAATGTAAACATAATACTTTAAAAAATTTCCGAAATCTACAAACTATTAGAATATAGTTTGTACACTTTTTTTCCATTTTGACGTAAATCTTCTTTTATAACTCCGATTTCCTTTCCCTCTTTCAGTCTTCTTGTTAGTGTAACTGGATTTAATCCTGTCTGATTATAAAGCTCAGTCCACGTCAATCCCTGCGGGTTTGACTCTAAAGTGTTTAGTACAGATTTCCAACCCTTCCTTTTTGAAAATATATCCGATATTGTATCAGATGTGCCTTCGTACCATCTATCTTGTCTATCATCTTGTAACCCCAAAATACACAATACCTCATGAGTTGGCGTCCCAATAGTTAAATTTACATTTGCAGTGTTCAACGTAACGTTGTTTTGTTGTATATCTTCCTTCCTTACCGCAAACAAGTGTATTATCCTTCCATTAAACTCAACAGCCTCTCCGATGTATCCATCATTCTCAATCTTGAAAACCACGCAACCATTCTTTGTTAGAGTATCCCTACGTGCTTTAGCCAGTTCCCTGATGAATTTTCTTACTTTTTTAATACATGCATCCTTGTTTATTGTAAACATATCTGACTTTGTTTCAAGAGTTTCAACGTACTTACCCATTATATCTTTGTATCTTGCTTCCCATGACTTTGGATGGTCGAATACTTCAATTCCCTCCACACCATTCAAACCAACGATTACTGCTCCGACTTGCCCCTCAAAACATGGAACTTTCTCTATTACATCACTTACCTTCTTTTCAATTAGCTTCATTGCCTTTGGTAGGCTATCCATCGATACGAGATGATAACCGCTCCACTGTGCCCCTGTTCTTGTTGGTGTTGGTGTTGGTGTTGGTGTTGGTGTTGTTGGTCTTACCGCAGACATGGCATAGCTTGCGTAGCTATCAACCATACTCCAAACTGATAATTGGTTTCCAGACATTAGTTGATAGGTTACTGTCTTTGGAGCTAATCCCACAGGTTTAAATCCAGCATTTACACTGATTGGATGTGATTTATGCACACATCTTGTTTCAAGAGTTTTAACTTCCTCAGGGAATAGTACTGTGCTATGTACAACCCCTCTGCTCTGAGTTCCTGACCCCTCCAAAATCTCTCCAGCTAAAATTAGGACCGGTTTGTTCAATTCACCTTTACCTTTACTCTTTACCTTTACATCACCTATTACACCTGTATCCTCAAACTCCACTCTATCCTTTACCTCCGGAAGTGTTACGTAGTCCCTGTCGTCCACCACTTCATCCAAATCTACCTTTAGAATTGGTATCACTGCACCCAGTGCGTCATCCAAGTACGTCCAAGGGTCACCTAACCTATACTCATCACCTTCCAGTATTTTCAACAACAGCTCCATAAAGTATAGTGTACTATAAAATATTTAAAGTTTACTTAACTCCTCTGATAGTTCTAAGGACGTTTTATCTTCGTGTTGCCCTTCCGAAAGGGAGAGGATACGCAAGGGGAGGTCACTTTTCAGCTATGACGTCACCCAATATGTGCTTAACTATTGTAATAGCGTCTTTTAATCTCAATCTAATACCATATCTACGTGCATTCTTGACAAGCGTATAACAGCTTGTTATCGTTAGCTTATATCCTTTATGTAATCTTTCAATTAGATTGTATTCTCTGCTTGCCCACTCAAACTCCCTAACTATTTTTTCGTAAGCTTTTGGAATGTCATCCCAGTGTTCTATCAATATCTCTATGCCATCGATTGCTTCCTTATTCCCACCACCTGTAACTGACGAAATCATACCTGCTGACTCTCCTACTGTAAGAACCATTGTATCTCCTTTTTTAATAAATAATGGAAATGAATATTCTGGTGAAGATAATCTTATTGTTCCTCTACATGCACATAGAATTCTCATTGCTCTATCTTTTGGGAAAAGTATTGATGGTGGTCTCTGTTCAACTAAACCACATCCTACATGGGTCCCTAATTCACCAAGTGGAAATACCCACTCATACCCAACCCCTTCATCTAGCTTGTTAATTTGCATGTCTTTAATATTGTCGTAGAATCTAAACTGTCTTGTGTAGATTATCAAGGGTTGTTTTGCTGTATCCGGACCGATAACTTTACTCATAAAGTATCTGTTCGCAGTAGCGTCAACAACAATATCGTACTTATCTATATGGTATGGATTCAATTCTTCATCAACAATGTTAAGTCCTTTAACACACTCCCACTCGAAAAGTGGCTTATTAAAGGTGCACAAATCACATTTTGGAGTTAACTCGCCAATCTTCAATTGTTCGAATTCTTGTAAAATGTATTTAGATGTGTCACCGATATTAGCTTTCTCGATGGCTTCAACCAATGTTGGCTTGTGTACCCCCCAGGCACATGGACTTTGGCATGGTTTTTTATAATCCTCCAAAAATTCCACTTTCTTCGATAAATCTTTTCTTTCATAGATTGTTATATTATTCATCTTTGCTATTCCTTCCTCAACAAGTCTTCTTGCAAGATATGAACCACTAAATCCTGCACCAATAATGGCTATCTTCATTTTATCACCTCCTACGTCGCAAGGAAGCTCATGGTTTCAACCATGAGAGGAATTGCGACAAGTTTATATAATTTTAACTCTGAGTTATTTTGGGTGCTGAGAGTGGAAAGAGAAGTAGTTAAGGCTCTGAAGCTAAACTTGCTACCTCTGTCAAGAAACAAGGAACGCTTGTTATCTGAGCTATTCAACTCTGTCGTTGCTTGCTGTAACGATGTTTTGTCTATTACAAAATCTAAATCCCCTAAAAACTTCGCCATCTTACACAACACCTCCTATTATACTATTAAACAGAAATATAACCTGCATTCCCAAATCCTCGTTGATTGCATACATCAAGTTTGGGAAAACCTGAAGACAAATCCAGATGAGTTTGGACAAGTTCCAATTAGATTCAATATACCAAGAAGTGGGAATTTCAGATGGCATCGCTATCCCTCCGAGAGCAAGCTCCCGACTTTAGACGGGAGAAGCTGACCGTTACCTCCATTACTTTAGCTTCTTCTTTATCTCAGAAATGTCTTTCTTGATTTGGGAGATGTCTTTCTCAATTCTTGACATTCGCTGGTCTGCTTTCTTGAACATTTCTTTAAAATCCTTAATACTTTTAAGTGCTTCAGCCAAATTCATACAAACCCCCCCTTTATTCACCATTCATTAGTTCTTTTATATCCTCCATAACCTCCCTCAACATTCTAATCTCTTCAATCATTGTATAAACGTTTTTATTGAGCTCCTCAACATTATCTTTGAGTTCTATATTTGTTTTAAGCAATTCACCAAGAACTCTTGCAAGCTTGTAAATATATTCATTGACATTTAGCAAATTGAAATTAGATAACTGATTCCTAAGCTTATTAGGTTCAAGTATATCTTCTATATCTTTTAAAAGAATTGGTAGTTTAACCATTTAATCACCTCCTACGTCGCAAGGAAGCTCATGGTTTCAACCATGAGAGGAATTGCCTGACTCATCTTCCACCTCCTGTGCTCGGAGACCCCTTCCGTTAGGGAGGGGTAGTTGACTTAAAGCCTCAATTATCACTGAGTTTATTGTATCTAATATTTTCATTAAATTTCTTAAATGTATATAATCTCTACCATCACTACTTTCTATTGTTATTTTATATGTTGTAAATCCTTTAATAGCTTCAACCATTAATACCGGACTTCCAAAATGTTCTGATAGTTCCATGAAAACGTCTTTAGTCATATATATTGTTGCCGTTGGAGTTATATTAGATACTTCTTCACCATCGATATATCGAAATCTACCAGCTCTTGTAATAAACCCATACTTCTCATTTCCATCAATAAATACTAACGCAAGAGAGTTTTCAAAGATTTCCTTAGACTCCGAACCTAGTTTACTTACAATGTCTTCCATAAAGTCGTTTCCTATCCTCACATACTCTTTAACAATATCTTTAATTGATTCATCAACCATTCACATCCCTCCATCATTTTTTATTTTTGCTATCTTTATCCTCAATTCTTTTCATTTGTTTCTTAGTTGTTGTTACTGTTTTTATTTTTCTTGGTTTTAGTGTCTTGCTTGATTTTTGGATTCTTGGTAAAAGACCAACTTCTACAAGTTTATCAACTACTGCTTTTATTTCATCTTCCTTGATTTCCTTACTCAAAGATATTTCACCTATCTTTGGTATGTTCAATTCCTTATCTACATCCACATTATTATCAAAGAATTCTGATACCATGTTTTTAATATATCCTATAATGGGTATATTATGGTAATCAAAAGTATTCATCGCAAGCTTTGCATCCTCTATACTTGCCCTACTACTACCCTGAACCACTACAATTACCCCGTCAATATGCCCCATATACTGGATAAGCCCAATAATTTCATCAGATACTGCCGGTGGACAGTCCACAATTAATACATCGATGTTCCCCCATTTCACTTCCTTACAGAATGACTTTAAAATAATTCTTGCTCTATCTGTACCAAACAATAGCATTGGCACTCCTTTTGGCAATTCAAACCAATAAGACACTATTTTAACTCCCTCTTTCTCATACGGTATTATTTTATAATCTTCTACAACCATTGGTTTTTTATCTTCAAACCCAAAGTGTATCGGTATATTTGGTGCTGAAATGTCTGCATCAATAATCCCAACCCTATATCCTCGTTTTGACAAATACTTCGCAAGATTTACAGTAATGGTAGTTTTGCCTACTCCTCCTTTTGCAGAAGAAATCAGTATCTTCCTCAACCTATCACCACCTTTATTTTCTAATCTTCTTTAACTTCTCTTTAACAGATTCTACATCTTTCTCAACAACAGGTTTCTTAGTCATTATTTTTTCAATAGTACCTGGTGGTAGCTTACCTGCTTCTTCTTGTAATTTTAGCATCATTAATTGATTTGCTCTAACAACATCAACAAGAGGTCCAACAGTCCTATCCATCAGTGTTATAACTGTGTCTCTTAAATCACTACCTACTTCCCTTATAAAGTCTTTTTTTACTTCAAGTTCTTGGATTTCCGGTGGTTTCTTTATTCCTTCTTTCATTTCTGATTTAATCTTCATTATTTCAAGCTCTTTTGATTGTTTTTCTCTAAGCAACTCAAGTTCCTTATCTAACCTCTCTTTAAGCAATTCGTATTCTTTCTCTTTTAATTTAATTTCCCTATTATACTTCTCTTCTGCAATTTTTTCTTGTAACTCTATTACTTTTTTTTGCATGTCAGATATGTGTTTAAATAATACTTCAAGTTCTTTCGATTTTTCTTGCTGCGTAGTAGGTATTCTATCTTTCTCTTTCTCCTCTTTTAACTCTTTAGTCAAATTAAGCATCTTCTCAAATACTTCCGCAGGGGACATGAAACCAAGTTTTCTAACCAATTCTATTGATTCAGTAATGCCATCTCCCTTCTTAGGTATTCTTCTTATTACTCTCTTTACATTTCCCTTCTCGTCAAGTTCTTCCACAACCTCTTCATAATCTCCATCCTCTTCCACTATATATTGCACTGGTTCATGTTGTTGTGTCGGTTGTGTCGGTTGTGTCGGTATCTGTGGATACATTTGAGGAGGAATCATCAATGGAATTGGTGGCTGTGTCTGTGGTTGTAGAGGTGGTTGAAAGTATGTTTGGAATGGAGTTTGTTGTTGCCCTGGTTGTAAAAAAGGTGGTTGCGATTGTTGCATAGGGTTTGAGTTTTGTTGATAGATTGGTAACTGTATGTTCATTGACTGTAAAATTCTATCCCTCTTTAACATTTCCTTTTTCAAAGCCATCTCAAACCTCTTAACGATTTTAGCTCTTGCCGTATCAGAAACAAAATAAGATTTTAACAATGAGTCGAGTGTTGTCATTAAGTAAAAGATGTTTTGCTCGTTTAATTCAGTTGGTATTGGCAAAACCTTCAACCAATCAAGGATTTCCTTTCTAGTGTTTGGCGGTATCTTTTCAGCCCTCATAAGCTCTTCAATATGTTCTGTAATGTTCACTTCAGAAAACTCCATTCTGTCTTCATCCTCAAATATTTCTCCTGTCTTGCTGTGGAATTTGATAAGGTATTCTACTCCAACAGAGTCCACTATTTTCTTTGCTTCTTTTCTTGGAAGTGCACTCCAGTTCTCGCAAGATGGGCATTTTAATGTTATTACTCCGTTTTTAGAATATACTAGGTTATTGAAGTCTGGTACTATCTCTTCCTTACATTTTGGGCATGTAACTAATAGGTCTTGTTGGGTTTTCTCAGATTTCACAACTTCATCTGAATTTTCAGAATCGGCTTTATTTTTCTTCTTTTTACTCACCATAATCTAAACAATACACAAAGGTATATAAAGTTTAAGAAAATTAATAGAGTATTGTATGCTCATGATATATTATATTAATGTAAATAAAATAGTGTATTTGGATTTGCTCGTTTTTAATTTTTAAAAAATTAAAAACAGAAAATCTTATATACTTACACACTACTAATTTAGTACATGAACAGTTCTAAATTTAGAGTTAGAGTACAGAAAATGAGACGAATAGCAATACCAACAGCAATTTGTAGAGCATTAGAGATAAATGAGGGTGATTTTGTCGATGTAATTATAACAAAAGTTGAAGATGATGAAAAGTAGATAACAAAAGTTGAAGATGATGAAAAGTAGAAAAAAATAAGGGGTGTACAGATGGTTAGTAATGGGATAGCACTTAATCAATATGTGATTTTCGATAAAATACTGGCGAAGATAAGAATTCCATTTTTTATCACCAAAGCCCTAATGTTAAAATTTCACCAAAGACCTAATGTTAAAATTTCACCAAAGACACAATGTAGAAATTTCACCCTGTCCACTTTTTCAAATTTCCTCACACATATGGGTTGGAGGGGAAAAAAATTTCCATACAGTAGTCAGAATATATTTAATGTGATAAAATCAACGACAAATTTTATTCTAATTAGAAATGATTATAGAAATAATTTAACGAAGTTATATTTAAAATTTAACAATGTGAAATTTATCACCAAAGCCCTAATGTGGTGGACGCACTGTCCACCATGTGGAAATTTCACCAAAATGGACATGGTGATAAAATGACTAAAATAAAAAATAACAAGAAAAATAAAGAAAAGAAAAGAAAAGGAAATAATAATAAAATAAAGTCTAATATTAGAAATAAAAATACCACGTCAGAAGAAACGTATAATAAAAGATACATTAAAACTAATGTCCGTCATATTGATAGAGAGGTATGGGAATTTGCAAAAGAACTTCTAAAAACCACTTATGGCTCTCATTACGCTCATTTAGGGGAGTTAATATCGGATGCATTGAGACATTATTTTGAGTGTGTTTTGGGTGTTTCGATGGACAAAAATCCCCTAAACACTGTATGTGTGAGGAAAAATTTGCCGGACCCAAAGCATTCTCGTAAGAGAATGACGATTATAAAAGTCTGTGAAAAGTTGATTGAATTAGAGGATGAGTTTACGTACTCTGCAAAGACTATACGAGGAGAGATAATATCCGCTGTTGAAGAATTCACAGGATTAGCCCCTACTCGATGGACGGTAAGAGAATACTTTGATTATTTGGTAGATAGAGGAGGATTAATGAGGAATTCTTTTACCGGTGAATATAAAGTGGTTAAACGAAAATTAAAAGAAATTATAAAGAATTTGGAGGTAAAGAAATGATGAACAAAGTTAAATTAAAGAAATATGATAGAATATGGAGTAAGGATGAAATTAAATACTTAGTAAACAATTGGAATAAGAAAACTCCAAAAGAGATTGCAGATAAACTAAATAGAAGCTTGGTTGCTGTCCATTCAAAATATGAACGTATCATGCGTTTTACCAATGGAAAAATAAAGTGGGGGAGACTTATAAGTGGTGTAGAAGTTAGAAAAAAGCTTGAAAAAGAAGGTAGAAAGTTCAGTCCTGATGAAGAGCTATTTGCATGTCCTATCTGCGAGAAATTGTACAAGACGATGACTACGTTAAAGAAACATTTTGTCGATGTACATTACATTAATAGGACGTGCCCGCTCTGTAATGCCAAATACGATAAATTAATATTGCATTTTGCAAAACAAGGTTATGATAGTAAGAACGATGAAATAATTGATTTGGAATATTTAGTTCTATTTGGTTTAAGTCTTAGAAGATATACAACAACTAATGATAATTTTAGAAAATTAGCGTTGGATTTAGCCTACAATTTCTGCTCAATTTGGGGAGATAATGGTGGTAGAGAGGATAAAGATGAGGAGGGTTGTAGAGGATGACGTGCAAAACAAATAAAAAAGACTGTCCGTATTACGATAACGGTAAGTGTATGTTTGAATACACAGAAAAACCAAAGACAATAGCTATCGACTTAGATGGTACGATTTTGGAATATCATGGCTGGATGGGGCACGATTTCTTTGGCAGACCAATTCCCGGAGCAATCAAAGCCTTGAAAAGGTTGAAGGAGAAAGGATTTGTAATAATTATCTGGACAACCCGCTCAAACAAAGAGGAAATTGCCGAATACTTAAAGTCACAGGAAATTCCATTCGACTACATAAATGAAAACCCCTACGGTCCACCCGACACATCAAACAAGATATATGCTGACTACTATGTAGATGATAGAGCTATTGAATTCAAAGGAAATTGGGATGTTGTGTTGCGTAAGCTTGGAGTTACCGATAAGGAGGATGAGTGGGATGACGATTAAACCCATAGTCAAATCAGAAAAACTTGAAGTGTATCAAGGAAAACTCCTCACGAAGCCCCTTGCGTGAGCGAGGGGTAGTTCACTGTTAGTAGTTTGGACAGGTGGTTAAATGGTGAGGTGTAATATTTGTGGTAGAAAAGTGAATGGAGAGAACCTGATTGCCCACATAAAAAGACAGCATGCGGGAAAATTAACAAGAGAAAGTATTGATTATTTGTTAAGTCTTGGGATTGGTATCAGGAAGATTGTTGAATTTGCACGGCAGGAAGGGATTGAGATTGAGGTCGATGATTGACAATCAACGATTAATCAACAACCACAAACTATTTATACCACATACATGTAGGATGGATTGTAGATAATACAGCGAGCATAGACAGACAAGAAAAGGTTTCGAGACGTCGAATCGATTAAAAAACATGAGACAAAGTTAAAGTTAAAACACAAAACGCATGTTCAAAGCCCCCGTAGCTCAGCCCGGAAAGAGCACCGATAGTTCCGGTTGAGGTCAATCCTCAACCGAGAGGTGGTCAACCGGATACTTCGCCCTTGTAAGGCGGTGGTCGGAGGTTCAAATCCTCCCGGGGGCGTATAGACACGATTTCCGTTAAAAAACATGCTGTATGTTTGAGACATGATTGGCGTTTAAAAGCGAAGTGGATGTTCGAGACACATCTGGGTTTAAAAAACAAAGTTATAATTCGAGACAAAACGAAGGTTAAAACACGTGGTAAAACTTCGTAAAAAATCCTCAAAAAGGAGGTGAAGTGTAGGTATGAAGAGGAAAAACCCTTGGAAATCGGTTAGTAGGTTGGGAGTAGCAGACAAAGAGATACCAAAGCCCGACAGAATAAACTATGAAGGCTTCCCTGCGTACAGTAGAACACCCGAAGAGGAATTGCTAAACGTGCTGATGACAGGAACGACAGCCAACACATTCTATGCAAGCATGCCTGAGAACCTAATGCAGTTCGCCGACCTGATGATTAAATTTGAGGACGTAGAGTTCATGGCTAAGGCGACAGTATATGCTAGAGAACATGGATATATGAGGATGATGCCGATAGCCTCAACAGTGGCATTGTCAACCAAAGATAGGGAACTATATGAGTTAATCGTACATAGGGTTTGCAGAACACCAACAGACTGGCAGAAACTGATTGACATTTGTAGGGCAAAAGTGTTCAGGAATGGATTGGGTAGGATGATAAAGAGGACAATAATCCAAGCGTTGGCGACAATGCCTACATACCATGCTATGAAATACCCAAAGGCTGTGAAGGACATGATAAGGATTGCAAGACCAAGGGAGGAAGTGAATCCTGCGGTAATAAAGTACATCATGGAGGGTGACCACTCCTTAGACTACCAACTTGAAGCGTTGTACAGGTTGAAGACCGCTGAGAGCGATAGGGAAGTCATAAAAGCCATACAAGATGGTAGGTTACCATTCGAGGTTGTAACGGGTTCAGTGAAAAAGATGACTCCCGCAATCTGGGAAGCCTTGTTATATCAAGCACCGTACTTCAACTTGATAAGAAATCTAAACAACTTCCTGAGAAATGGAGTATTTGATAGGGAAGAGAACATTGAATACGCTGTAAAGAAGATAGCAAACAAGGAAGCCATCAGGAATTCAAAGCTGTTCCCATTCAGGTTCTATGTGGCTCATGAGATGTTGAAGAGGGAGGCATCGAGGCTCAATAAGGAAAAATCAGCTAGACGCATACTAAATGCATTGAGAAAAGCCGTAGAGATTTCAGTGGAGAGCATGCCTGAGATTGACAGTAAAGTCGTAATAGCACCTGATGTGTCAGGTTCAATGAGTTCCCACGTTACAGGCGACTACTCTGTGTTGCAGTGTATTGACATAGTTGGTATCTTCACTGCAATGTTAATCAAGAAATGCAAGCAATTACCAATCTTGCTCCCATTCGAGAGCAAGATAAGGTACGATATGGCACAAAAGGCATACGAAGGAGAGACCGTATTCGACATTGCCTCCGCATTCGTTCCGACGGGTGGAACATCTCTATCAGCCCCCATCGAGAAATTGCTGAATAACAGGGAGAAGGTTGACTACATAGTGGCTTTCACGGACAATGAAGAATGGGTCGGCAGGTCATTCATTGAAGCTCTGAACGACTACTTGAGGTTCAATCCGGAAGTGCAGATTTACTTGGTTACACTGATGCCATACAGACACTATCCCGTTCCAGTGGATTATCCAAACGTACACTTCATCTTTGGATGGTCTGATAGCGTGCTAAGATACATACTCACAACAGACCCAGCGAAACAAATGGAAGAAGTTAAAAACCTTAAACTTTAAATTTTTTTGTATTTGCAACTATCTAAAAGGTTCGATACATTCACGAATTAAATACAATCGAGAATTTCGAGACAAAGAGTTGAATGCAGACTATAATGGAGCATTAAACATTTTAAAACGAGCCCTTGGGTATATCTCAAGGGCAGGGGCTGCCTTGACACAGCCCGAACTGGGTA
>VAPE01003191.1_pt1 | contig 32592 bp, 34 predicted proteins | sample 3393911 | NCBI WGS metagenome assembly VAPE01 (sample SAMN08290436, study PRJNA428436) | hydrothermal vent metagenome | isolation source: Deep-sea hydrothermal vent chimney | place: Atlantic Ocean: South-mid Altantic Ridge
AACTGCCGGTAATGGCCGAAGTCCTTCTCCGAGAAGAATACCTTCTGACGGCGGTTGCCGCGCTGCGTGATGTGGTGCGGGTGTCCCGGCAGGACCACCCTGGGCAATCGTGCCATACCGTTCCTCCTTGAACAGTCGACAACGCATGATCAGTCCGGACGATCCGGGGGACAATATGGCAATGAGTATACTGTCCCCTGAAGAAATTAATGCAGGAAGTTGAACAGCGACAGCCCCTGGATCTTGGCGAAGCTCTGCTGGGCGGCCTGCAACGCCACGAGCTGCTGGTTGAGTTGCGTGGCGGCCTGGGCGATGTTGAGGCTGGAGAGCTGCGAGCGGTTCTGCTGGACCTGGATCAGGAAGTTGCCGTTGAGCGCCTTCTGGTCGGAGATCGCGTTCAGGCGCGCGCCTACGCGGGTCTGAACGGTCAGGACGTTCTGCAGGGCATTACTCAGATTGGTCAGGGAACTCGAGCTGGGGTTGTCGGCCTTAAGCCCCGCGACCAGGTCCGAGAGGGTCTTGAACACGCTTTGGGTACCGCCGCCGGCGGCCGGGACGCTCATGAACACGGCGGAGCCCGGATCCCCGACGGCGACCTGGCGGCTGGGACCGACCTGAATGAATTGCTGTCCGGCGTCACCGGAATAGGTGTAGGTGTTTCCGGTAGCGGCGACCGGGGGCGAGCCGCTCTGGAAACCGGCGAACAGGTACTGCCCGTTCGCGTCCTGGGTATTGGCGACGCTCACGAGCTGATCCAGGATCTGCTGCACCTCGGTGGCGATGCCCTGGCGCGTCTGGGCGCTCTGAGTGCCGTTGAGGCCCTGGACGGCGAGGTCGTGCGCGCGCTGCAGCCCGTTGACCACGGAGGTGAGTGCGCCGTTTTCGACGTTGAGCTGCGCCGTGGCCGCATCGGCGTTGCGCTGGAACTGGTCGGTGGCGGCGATCGCGGTGTCGAGGCCCTGGATCTGCGCCGCGGCCGCGGGGTCATCCGACGGAGCCAGAAGCTTCTGGCCGCTGGCGAGCTGCTGCTGTGTGTGGCTGAGCCGAGCTTGGTCGTTGAGGATGCTGGCGAGGCTCTGTTGGTAGAATTGGTCGGTGGCCACACGCATGGCAGATCACCTCACGGCGTTGAGCAGGGTCTGGAAGACGGTATCGGAGACGGTGATGATACGCGCCGCGGCCTGATAGGCCTGCTGGAAACGGATCATCTTGGCGGCCTCCTCGTCGAGGTTGACGCCTGACACGGAGGACTGGGCCTGCCGGGCCTGCTGGAGCAGCGCAGCCTGCGCCTTCTGTGCGATGTCGGCCTGCTGCGTTTGGCTGCCCACGTCCGCCACGAGCTGCCCGTAGGCATCGGAATAGGTCGCCGTTTTCCCAACCAGCAGCGGTGTTCTCTGCAGACCGCCAAGCAGCAGTGCGTTGCGGTTGTCCCCGACCCCGCCGGTGTTGTTGCTCATGACGAACTTATCACCGTTCGCGGGAGTCCCGGTGACGGTGAACTCGATGCCCGCGGCCGTAAAGGTCTTGCCGCTGTCGGTCGCCGGGTCGTAGGCGAAGCTCCCGCTCGCACCGCCCGAGTAGTTGAAGGTCTTGGCGGTGCTGTCGTAGGTGAAGGTGACGTCGCTGCTCAACGGCAGGGTCGCGGCGGCGGTCGCTGTGATTTTTCCGAAGGCGCCGGTGCCGACGTTGGTGCTCGTCCCCGTGCTGTCGACGGCCGGGCCGATGCGCACCGGCGCGGCGGCCGCCACGCGATCGGGCTCGGTGATGGCGAGCCCGATCTGCGCGGCGCCGTTGTGGGTCGGCCGGATCAGATACTGGTCGCCCGCCGCGGCCCCCGACCCCACGACGATGCTCAGGCCGTCCGCGGTGTACGGGCTTGCGGTGGTCCCGCTCCCGGCCAGCGGAACGGTCTGTCCGTCACTCAGCCGCGTCAGCGTGTAGGCGCTGCCGTTGTAGGTCAAACGATAGTCGGACGTAGTGAGCTTGGACGTATCCGCGACCGTGACTGCGACGCTCCCGCCGTTGCCGGGGGCGGACAGGACCTGCGGCTGCGGCTCGGTAAAGAAATCCCCGCCCATCCGGCCCTTCAGGTCCATGCCGAGCTTGTGCTGGTTGTTGAAGGTGCGGGCCAGCCCAAGGGCGACGCGGCCCAGGCCGTTGAAGGCCGGGTCGAGCACCGCCTTGCGGAACTGGAGCATGCCGCCGAGCTGACCGCCGGTAATCTGGGCGGTGACCACGACCGGCGGACCGCCGAAGGACAACGTCAGGTCCTTGCGCGAAGAGTCGGGCGTGTTGTTGACGGTGGCGAGGGTGGCCGATTTGAGCCCGACTACCAAGGCTTGCCCGCTGCCGATATAGACATCGAGGGCGCCATTGCCTTCCTTGACGGTCGAGACGCCCACCAGCTTCGCGAGCTTGGCCACCAATGCGTCACGCTGATCCAACAGATCGTTCGGGGTGGCACCCGAACCCGCGCCTTGGGCGTTGACGATCGCGCCGTTGAGCTTCGCGATCCCCTGAGCGAGGCCGGTGATGTCGGCCGCATGGGTGGTCAGTGCCTGGTTGACGTCGGCGTTCAGACTGTTGAGTTGACCGCTCAACGTATGGAACGTCTGCACCAGCGACTGCCCGCTGCTGAGCAAGGTCTGGCGGACTGCGGTCGAGGTGGGATCGTTGGCGACGTCCTGGAGCGCGCCGAAGAAACGCTGCAGCGACGCATTCAGGCCCGCACTTTGGTTCCCGAGCAGGTTGTCGACTTGGCCGGCGAGTTGGTGGAACTGCGCGAACTGGCTCTCCGAGGCCGTGTTCGTTACCACCTGGCGGTTGAGAAAGGCATCGTAGACCCGTTCGATCCCCGTCACCTGCACGCCGGTGCCGATGTAGCCGACACCGGTGAACTGCGGCGGGCGTGTGGACAGGTCGGTGCGCTGGCGCGTGTAGCCGGGCGTGTCGACGTTGGAGATGTTGTGGCTGACGGTGGCCAGCGAGCGCTGGAACGCCAGCAATGCGGACACACCGTTGCTGAGGATATCGCCCATCTCAGGCCTCCCCCGAGGGGCCCTGGCGTGGGATCCGGCCGAGACGGCGGGGCGTGTGGGTGCGACGCGGCATGGGTCTTCCCCTCATCCCTCAGATCAGCGGCCGGCCGTCGCCGACCTTGAGCGCGGCGAGCGCATTCTGCAGGGTCGCACCCTGCAGGATCCTCTGGATCTTGCGAGCATAGTGGGGATCGGTGGCATAGCCGGCCTCCTGCAGGGCGGCGGTGAACGCCCCCGGGTCCGTCGCGCCGGCCAGCGCGGCCCGATACCGCGGGTCGGTACGCAGCAGCCGGACGTAGTCGGTGAAGCTCTCGGCGTAGGAGCCATAGGCGCGGAAACGATCGACTCCCCGACTCGCGACCCCGTCGCGGTATTCGACGGTGGGCACTGCCGCGGTCGGTCCGGACCAGGCCGGGCCGGCCTTGATCCCGAACAGGTTGTGCGTGCTGCGCCCGTCCGGATGGCGGACCAGGGCGCGTCCCCACCCGGTCTCCAGCGCCGCCTGCGCCACGAGCACTGCCGGCCCCACGCCCAGTGCGACGCCGGCGGCACGCGCCAGCGGCCAGATCGTGCGCACGAAACCGCGCGGACCGCTTGCCGGTGCCGTGGCCCCGGGTGCCCGGGCGGCCGTAGCCGCCGTGGCCGCCGTGACGGGCGTCGGCGATGCCGTCACGGTTCGCCCCGCCGCCGGGCGATGCAGCGGAATCCCCGCCCGTCGGCGTAGCGGAAAACCCTTCTCCGGCCGGTGCAGGGGGATCGCCCCCCCGGTGCGCGCAGCGGCTGCGGACTTTCCGTTCCGGTGACTGTCGAGTTGTTGCACCAGCAGTTTGGCCAGGCCCATCCCCGTGTCGCGCGACAGGGACAGGGCGAGCTGCTGATCCGCGAGCCCCTGGTAGAACCGGGTCTGATCGTTGCTGAGCAGCCCGCTCTGAAAACCCTCGGTCGCCTTGCGCATGCTCTTGAGCATCATCTGCAGGAACAGCGCCTCGAACTGGCGGGCGGCCGCGCGGACGGCCTTGGGCGAGTCGTGGCGGGCGTCGGCGCGCAGCTTGTTGAGCCCCTGAAAATCAAGGAAGAAGCCGGCCTCTCCGGACGCCGGGCCGATCATGTTGTTCATACGGACACCTCTCGTCAGATCACGATCAGCTTGGCGCGCAGCGCCCCCGCCTGCTTCAGCGCCTCGAGAATCGCAATCAAGTCGCTGGGGGTGGCGCCTACCTGATTCAGGGCGCGCACGACGTCGTCGAGCGTGACCGAGCGCTTCACCACGAACAGTCGCCGCTTCTCCTCCCGGACCCGAATTCCAGTCCTGGGAACGACCGCGGTCGTACCGTTGGAGAACGGCCCCGGCTGACTCACTTGCGGGCGTTCACTGATGGTCACCGAGAGGTTGCCGTGGGCCACGGCGGCCGGCAGCACCTGCACCCCGCTGCCGATCACGACGGTGCCGGTGCGGGCGTCGATGATCACGCGCGCCGGCGGTAGTGCCGGCCGGACCTCCAGGTTCTCCAGCATCGAGACGAAGGCCACCCGTTGCGCCGGATCGCTCGGCACGTTGACCCGGATCGCGGTCCCGTCCAGGGGCCGCGCGGTCCCGGCGCCGACCGACTTGTTGATCACTTCGGCGACGCGATACGCGGTCGTGAAGCTCGAGGTGTTCAGGTCCAGTTCAACGGTATTGCCGTGATCGAAGGGTGTCGGCACCGCCCGCTCCACCGTCGCGCCGTTGGGGATACGACCGACGGTCGGGATGTTCACGGAGATGCTCGATCCGCTGCCGCCCGAGGCGCCGACCCCGACGACCACGAGATTGCCCTGCGCCATCGCGTAGACCCGACCGTCGGCCCCGCGCAGGGGCGTCATCAGCAGGGTCCCGCCGCGCAGGCTCTTGGCGTTGCCCAGGGAGGAAACCGTCACGGCGATGGCCTGGCCGGGGCGCGCGAACGGCGGCAACCGGGTGCTCACCGAGACGGCGGCGATGTTCTTGAGCTGCGGGTTGACGTTGGGCGGCAGCGTGATGCCGTATTTCTGCAGCATGTTCTCCAGGCTCTGGATGGTGAACGGGGCCTGGCTGGTCTGGTCTCCGGTCCCGTCCAACCCCACCACCAAGCCGTAGCCGACCAACTGGTTGCTGCGCACCCCGGCGATCGTGGCCAGATCCCGCACCGGCTCCGCGCGCACCGCCAGGCTCGCCAGCATCAGCAGCGCCGCGGCGCCCCATGCGAATCTCCCGGCCATCCTCCTCCTACCACGCATCGCCGACACTCCTCCGCTAGAACGGCCAGAACACGCTCATGAAAAACCGAGAAAGCCAACCCATGTGGCTGGCGTCGGCCACCACGCCGTTCCCGCTATAGGTGATTTGCGCGTCGCCCACGCGCGTGGATACCACCGTGTTGTCCTGCTGGATGTCCTCGGGGCGCACCAGGCCCCGGATGCGAATCAACTCGCCGCCCTGATTGAGGGTCAGGTGCTTGCTGCCCTGCACCACCAGGTTGCCGTTGGGCAGCACCCGAGTTACCACCACCGTGATGTTCCCCGTCAGGCTGTTGCTCTGGCTGGTATTGCCCGAGCCGCCGAAGTCCTGGGAGGAATCCAGGGAACTGCCGAGGCCGTTGCTCAGGTTGCTCGCCAGCGGCAGGATGCCGGGCGCATTGAATCGGACCGGCGAACCGAACAGCAGCGGATTGGTGATGCTCACACTGTCCTTCTTCTTGGCATTCGTACTCGCGCTCTTGGACGCCTGGGTCCTCTCCTGCAGCACGATGGTCAGCAGGTCCCCGACCCGGTGCGCCTTGGTGTCGGAGAACAGGTCGCTGCTGTAGCCGCTCTGGTAGATCGCCCCGCCGACCTGGGGCGGCGGACGCATACCCGGGAACGTCATCGGCTTATAGGGTGCCGGTCGCATACCCGGCAGAGCGGCGCAGGCCGAGGCGAGCGCGGTCGCCGCGAGCAGCATGACGATACGGATGATCGCCGACCAACGGTTCATCGAATGCGCCCCCCCGACCGGCGCCCGCTCGCGGGCGCACTTCGCCTTGAAAGGGTCGTCCCTGACCGGTCCGTCGATCCCTGCTGAAAAACCGCCCGCGCCTTCATTGAAGCACCCCGTTTCTCTACAGATTGTTGCTTGCGTACTGCAGCATCTGATCGGTCGTGGAGATGGCCTTGGAGTTCATCTCGTAGGCGCGCTGTGTCTCGATCATATCCACCAATTCCTGCACGACGTTCACGTTCGAGCTTTCCAGCGACCCCTGTATGAGGGTCCCGATCCCCGACAGGCCCGGCGTACCGGTCTGTGCGGTACCACTCGCCGCGGACGCGAGATACAGGTTGTCGCCCATCGGCTGCAGCCCGGCCGGGTTCATGAAATCGGCGAGTTGCAGGGTTCCGAGTTGCGACGGCGCGGCCTGCCCGGGCAGCGTGACGCTGACGGTCCCGTCGGTGCCGATGGTCACGCTCTGGGCATTGCTCGGGACGGTGATGGAGGGTTGTAGTGTGTAGCCGTTCGCCGTCACCAACTGCCCCTGCGCGTCGACCTGGAAGGAGCCGTCGCGCGTGTAGGCCGTGGTCCCGCCCGGCAACAGTACCTGGAAGAATCCCTTACCCTGCACCGCGAGATCCAGCGGGTTGCCCGTCTGCACCAGGTTCCCCTGGGTAAACAGCTTTTCCGTGGCGACCGTGCGCACGCCGGTCCCGAGCATGAGCCCCGACGGGAGATGGGTATTCTGCGAGGACAGCCCACCGACCTGCCGCACGTTCTGGTACAGCAGGTCCTCGAAGACCGCCCGGGCGCGTTTGTAGCCGGTGGTATTGGCGTTGGCCAGGTTGTTGGAAATCACGGTCATGCGCGTCTGCTGCGCATCGAGCCCCGTCTTGGCCACCCACAAAGCTTGATTCATGGTCTGTCTCCCACACTCATGGCATCGCGCGAAGCACTACTGGATCTTCATCAACTGAGCCGTCGCTTGGTCGTTCCGGCGCGCGGCCTGCATCACCTTGATCTGCATGTCGAACGAGCGCGCCAGCTCGATCATGCGCACCATGCTGTCGACCGGATTGACGTTGCTGCTCTCCAACGCCCCGGAGACCAGCCGCACCGAGGCATTCGCGGGCGCCGACTTCCCGTCGCGCGGCACGAACAGCCCGTCCGGCCCCCGTGTCAAATCCGCCAACGGCGGATCCACCAGCTTGATCCGGTCCACCACCGCGAGGGTGTTGGGCAGTTGTCCGAGCGGCACGATCGAGACCGTACCGTCGCTGCCGATGTTGAGTTTCTGGTGCGGCGGAATCGCGATCGGCCCGCCGTTACCGAGCACCGGACGCCCCGTACTGGTCTCGAGAATCCCGTTGGTGGAGATATGCAGATCCCCCGCCCGGGTGTAGGCCTCGGATCCGTCCGGGGCCTGCACCGCCATCCAGCCCGCCCCGCTCAGCGCCACGTCCAGCGGCCGGCCGGTCGCCTCGATGGTCCCCGGGACGAAGTCGATCCCCGGGCTCTCGGCCATGGCGTAGACCCGGCTCGGGTAGCCCGGCCCGAACACCGGCTGGCTGCGGAACGCGGTCAACTCCGCGCGGAATCCGGTGGTGTTGGCGTTTGCGAGGTTCTGGGTGTTCGCGGCCTGGGCCAGCATCGTCTGCTGCGCCCCGGTCATCGCCACGTAGATCATGCGATCCATGATCGGCCCTCTATTCCCGTCGTTCCCGTTCCGTCAACCCGAGCGTGGTCAACGGATATTGATGATGGTTTGGGTGATCGTATTGGAGGTCGTGATCACCTTGGCGTTGGCCTGGAAGTTGCGCTGGGCGATGATCATGTCGACCAACTGCTTGGAGAGGTTGACGTTGGAACCTTCCAGCGCACCCGACTGGATGTTGCCGAAGCTGGCCGTCCCGGCCTGTCCGAGCAGGCGCGGGCCGGACCCGAAGGTCTCGCCCCAACTCGTGTCGCCGAGCTGCTGCAATCCCTCGGGATTGGCGAAATTGGCCAGGGCGACCTGCCCGAGGTCCTGCGACTGTCCGTTGGTGAACTGTGCCTGGACCACGCCGGTGCCGTCGATGTCGATACCGCTCAGGCGCCCGGGAGCGAATCCGTCCTGGGTCAGCGAGTTGACCGCGAACGAAGTGCCGTACTGCGTGGTACTCGAATAGTTCAGGGTCGGGGTGATGCCGGTCGTGGGATCGCTCGCGTAGACGATCTTCCCGTCCGCCGGGGTAGTGAGTTTCCCGTTGCTGTCGAAGACCAACTGCGTGCCCGAGGGGGTACCCGAAGGGGCCGGAGTCGTGGGGGCGACGTGGTTCCCGTCGATATAGAGATACGCCATCCACGAGTTGGGCGTCGACGTCTTCGCATAATAGGTTGTCGCCGTATGCGCCGTGCCGAGCGAGTCATACATCGTGATCGCCGTAGAGCCCGTGTAGCTCGACGGGTCGGTCGGGTCGAACGGCGTCGTTGTGGGGGGCGTCGCCGCCGCCGGCAGGTTCAACCCCAGCGTGACGTTGCCCGTGGCGTTCGGGGCGCCGAGCGTGCTCGCCAGTTGCAGATCGGAGAGGGAACCGGTATTGAAGGTCCCCGGCTTGGTGCCCGCCGGAAACACCTGCAGCCGCCGCCCCTTCGGGTCCACCACGTAGCCGTTCTTGTCCACGCTGAAATCGCCGGCCCGGGTATATGCCAAGTCGCCGTTGTCGCTCAGCGCGAAGAAGCCCTGTCCGTTGATGGCGAGGTCCAGGTTCTTGTCGGTGAACTCGACGTTGCCCTGCTTGAATTGCTGGGCGACCTTCTGCAGGCGCACGCCGCTTCCGATGGCGTTCGATGCAATTCCCTGAGCGCTCACGGCGTAGACGTCTCCGAACTCGGCGCGCGAGGACTTGAAACCCACGGTGCTGGCGTTGGCGATGTTGTTGCTGACCGTTCTGAGGTCGGCGGTCGCTGCGTCCAGCCCGCTCAATGCGATTCGAAATGACATGGCCGATCACCTCCCCGGTTGATCACATAATCTGTTTGACTTCGGACAGCGCCACCGGGCCGATCCCTTTAAGATCGAGGGTCAGGCCGCCGTTGGAGTTGCCCAGGATCACGCTCGCGACGGGTGCCGCGAGGTAAGTCTGCAGCGCGGCTGCCTTGCCGCCGACCTTCGCCTCCGTGCGCACTTGGTAGGTCCCGGCCGGCGCCTGCGTGCCATTGTCCTCGAGTCCGTTCCAACTGAAATGGGCCAGACCGCCGGAAGCGGACCCGAGCGGCAGGGTGCGTACCAGTTGCCCGTTCATCGCATAGATCTTCGCGGTCCCGCCGGTGGTGCCGGTCGGCACCTGCGCCGCACCCTGCAGCACCCCGCCGGCGGCGAGGGTCCCGACGTCCTGGGGCACCAGGGCGGTGCGCCCGACCAGCCCCGCCGCCTGCAGCGCCTGGTTAGTGGTGAGCGCGGTCGAGAGCTGATTGAACGACTTCTGTAGGCCGTCGATACCGGATACCGTCCCGAACTGTGCCATCTGGCTCAGGAACTGGGTGCTGTCGAGCGGCTGAAGGGGGTCCTGGTTCTGGAGCTGCGCGGTCATGAGCTTGAGGAAGTCGCTCTGGCCGAGCTTCGTCGAATTGCTGTTCGCTGCCGGGGCCGGGCTCTGCAACAGCCCCAGCTTCTGCAACGTCGCGGTATTGATGGTGGGTATCATGTTCGCACTCCTTCGCGGCCCGTCGGGCTACTGCCCGAGGCGCAACGTATTCAGCAGCAGTTGCTTCGAGGTGTTCAGCACCTGCACGTTGTCCTGATACGTGCGGGACGCCGAGATCATGTCGGCCATCTGTTCGATCACGCTCACGTTGGGCAGGTGGATGTATCCGTTCTTGTCCGCCAGCGGATTTCCCGGGGCGTAGCGGCTGCGCAACGGGGCCTGGCTCTGGACGATCCCGGCCACGCGCACACCGGTGGCGAGCCCGTCGCCGTAGCGGCTCATGACCGCGGAGAACACCGGGATACGCGCGCGGTAGGTCTGGCCGGTGCTGCTCGCCGCACTGTCCGCATTGGCCAGATTGCTCGCGACGACATTGAGCCGGACGGACTGAGCGCTCAGGGCGGAACCGGCGATGTTGAAAATGTTGAACAGGGACATGGCCTAGTTTCCTTTCAGCGCCTGCATGATTCTGTGGATCCGGTCGTTCAGGAACGTGAGGCTCGCCTCGTACTGGACGGCGTTCTTGGCGAATGCGGCCTCCTCCACCTGTGCGTTGACGGTGTTGCCGTCCAGGGACGGTTGCAGGGGTACGCGGTAGAGGAGCTGGAGGCGGCCGAGCCCGGCGGACGACGCCCGGAGGTCATCGGCGTGCGTCACCTCGAGTGGCAACCCGCCGTCGGCCGCAGCGCCGCCCCGGGCCTGCTCCAACAGCGCCTTGAAATTGATGTCGCGCGCCTTGTAGTTCGGAGTATCGGCATTGGCCAGATTCGATGCCAGGATCTCGGCGCGCTTTGCGCGCAGCAGCAGCGCATCGGCGTGGATCCCGAAGACCTGGTCGAGGTTGAATCCCATGGCGCCCGTCTCCCGATGTATCCGGTTCCCGGATGAAAGACAAGCAATGCCCGTGCCAACCTGACAACTCGCTGTACTGCCACGATCTTTCGGGCGGAAGGCGGGCGGGCGGGCAGGCCGGGCGGCAACGGGGCGCCGCCGCGGCGGCAAGCCTTGGATGCGCGCGGCGCAACGACCCCCTGCGTCCGACGCCACGGTACCGGATCAGCGTCGCGGGTGAGGGCTCTCGCGGAGCTGGTAGAGGATCCCCCCGCCGACACGCGCCATCTGAAACTTGTTCGAATGCCCGGACAGGGATTCCGAGGCACCCAGTATCAGGTAGCCGCCGGGGGCGAGCACCTTGGCCATGCGATCCAGGATATCGCGCCGGGACTCGGAGGAAAAATAGATCAGGACGTTGCGGCAGAAAATCACGTCGAAGCGCCCGAGCAACGTATAGGGCTTCAGCAGATTGAAGTCCAGGAAACGCACCCGCGCCCGAATCTCCGGGGCGACCTCCCAGCCGCCGGAGTGGCGGCGGAAGTGGCGCTCACGCAACTCCGCGGGCAGTCCCCGCAACAGTTCCGATTCATAGTAGACGCCGGCGCGCGCCTTCTTGAGCATGGTCGGCGAGATATCGGTGCCCACCACCTGCACGTTGCCGGGAAACGCACGCGGCCGGGCGCGCAGATAGTCCCGGACCACGATGCTGATCGAGTAGGTTTCCTGGCCCGAAGAACAGGCCGCGGACCAGATCCGCGGCATCGTGCAGCGGCGTCGTTCGAGTTCCGGCAGGAGGGTCGTGGCGAGGATGTCGAAGGGGTGGCCGTCGCGAAACCAATAGGTTTCGTTGGTGGTCATCGCATCCACGACCCGCTCGCGCAGGCCCAACCCCACCCCGTGACGCAGGTGCTCGAGCAGATCGCGCAGCGAAGCGAAACCGAACTCTTCCAGGACCGGGCGCAGGCGCGTGGTCAACAGATACTGCTTGTGCTCGCCGAGGACGATGCCGCAGGACTCGGCGAGAAAGACCTGAAACTCCTCATATTCCTCCCCGGTCACCTCGCCACTGGCCACGTCGTACCCCCGTTTTGGAACCTGCTATCTTAGTACAATTCGCGCTTGGAGGTCCGGCATTCAATGCCATCGGGTGTTCGGTGGCGTCGAACACCCGGGGTTGAAGGGGCCAAAAAAAAGGGCTGGGACCGGGACGAGCCTCGCCACGGACCGTTCAGGCGACCGACTCCGGTGCAGACACGGATTCGATGCGTGCCAGTACGGCCCGCGCCAGTTCGTCGGGCTGGAACTTGGCGAGGAACTGATCGGCGCCGACCTTCTCCACCATGGCACCGTTGAACACACCGCTCAGGGAGGTATGCAACAGCACATAGAGGTCATGCAGGCGCGGGTCGCGCCGCAGCTCGGTGGTCAGCGTGTAGCCGTCCATCTCCGGCATCTCGATGTCCGAGATCACCAGCGCGGTGCGCGCCAGACGCGGGTCATCGGTATCGGCCCACTGGCGCAGCATGTCCAGGGCCAGGCGCCCGTTCTCGGCGAGGGTACACTCGACGCCGAGCTGCTCCAGCGTCCGGCGGATCTGGCGGCGCGCCACGCTGGAGTCGTCCACGACCAGCACATGGACCCGCTCTACGGCCTCGGCGCGGGCCTCGCCCACGACGGCCTCGGAAAGGGTGTTCCGCACCCCGACCACCTCGCTCAACACCCGTTCGACGTCGATGATCTCCACCAGTTCCTCGTCGACCTCGGTCACCGCGGTGAGATAACAGTCGTGGCCGGCGCCCTTCGGAGGCGGGTGCACGGCCTCCCAGTGCAGATTGACGATGCGGTCCACCATGCGCACGAGGAATCCCTGCACCGAGCAGTTATATTCGGTGATCACCACGTAGCCTTCCCCCCCCTCCGGCAGCGATTCACCGCCGATCGCCAGGGACAGGTCGAGGACCGGTAGCGTCCGACCGCGCACGTGGGCGACCCCGCGCACCGCCCGGTGGGCCCGCGGCAGGCGCGTGAGCGCGGGGCACGGAAGCACCTCCTGAACCTTGAAGACGTTGATACCGAAGCGCTGCGCGCCGGAGAGGCGGAACAGGAGCAACTCGAGCCGGTTGTGCCCGGCGAGTCGGGTCCGCTGATCGACGCTGTCGAGTATGCCGGGCATCGCTGATTCCCCTCTCCGGTCCGCCCCTGCTAGCGGCACGTCCGGGGATTTCTTGATCGTGACCGCGCGCGGCACGGAATTTGCTTGTCCCTCGATGTCGCTCAAGATGCGTCAGTTGCTTGCCGACAGACCTATCAGGTTTCCCCGTTCGCGTCCCGGGGGTCGGGCGCACCGTCTTCAGGTGAGTTGCCATGACCGCACCCATGCTCATGACCCGACACGCCCTGGAGGTGCTCGGCGCCGCGGTGGCGTCCGATACCGCGCGCCTGCTCCGGGAACAGCAGCGCCACGCCGGCACCGGCGCCGCGCTCGCCCCGGTGACCGACACCCTGCGCCGGTGGCACGACCAACTCTTCCGCGTCGCCCGGGAAGGGGTCGAGCTGCTCGAACAGACGACCGGCCTGATGGAGGATACCGGGACCTTCAACCAGGGACTCGCGCAGATCAAGGATCATGTCACCGGAGTCGCGGCGGCGGTGGAAGAGATGGCGGCGTCGGCCGAGGAGATCTCGCGGCACGCCGGCCAAGCCGCAGAACGCGCCGGCGAGGGCACCCAAAAGGTCGACGAAGGCAATGTCTGCGCCTCCGGACTGGTGGGGGAACTCGACCAGTTGGAGGGTGCGATCCGTACCATGGCCCAAAGCATGGAGCAGTTCACCCAATTCACCCGGCAGATCGACAAGCTCACGGCGATCGTCAAGGACATCGCGCACCAGACCAACCTGCTGGCGCTCAACGCCGCCATCGAGGCGGCGCGGGCCGGTGAAGCGGGCCGCGGCTTCGCGGTGGTGGCCGACGAGGTCAAGCAACTGGCGGACAAGACCGCGCAGGCGACCACCGAGATCGAGTCGGTCACCGCCACGATGAACGAACTCTCGCAGAACGCCACCGGCTCGGTGGAAACGGGGGTGGAGCGCCTGACCAAGAGCAACGAAAGTCTGGAAACCGTCGTCATCGCCCTCTCCGACATCCACGGCGTCGTGAACGACGTCACCGAGCGTTCCCATCAGATCGCGGTGGCGGCCGGGGAACAACAGAAGGTCTCGCGCGACATGGCCCGCAGCCTCGGCGAGATCACCGGCGGCCTGGAAGATGAGAGCCGCCGGGTCGGCATGCTCGCCCAACACGCTCAGGTGGTGGCTGCGGCAAGCGCGCGACAGTTGAACACCTTCGCCGACTGGGAAGACGACCGGGTGCTGCTGTGCGGGGTCAAGGGCGGGCACATCATGTGGAAACTCGCCCTCGACCAGGCGCTGGAGCGCAACGAGCCCCTCGATCCGGCCGGGGTCAAGGGGCACGACGAGTGCCGTCTCGGCAAGTGGCTCGCCGGGCGCGGGCGCCGGCACTACGGCTCGCACCCGGCCTTCGCGCCCCTGGACGGCGCGCACCGCCGCCTGCACGACCTCGGCGGCGAGATCGCCGCCCTGCTCGCGGCCGGCGAGGCGGATTCGGGGCGAATGCGCCTCGCCGAACTGGAGGGTGCGCTGGACGCGGTCTTCGCGGGCATCCACAAGCTGCTGCAAGCCGACGAAGCGGAAGGTGGCGCATCGTGAACCGCCCGATCGCCCGATTTCTTCTCGCCGCCTGCCTCGTCGGCACCGCCGGCGCCGCAAGCGCCGGGGCGATTCAGGCGCCGGACACCATCCGCGCGGCGGCCGGCGCCTTCCTGCGAGCCCGGCACCCGGGCGTGAAACACAGCGCCTTGCAGATACGGGTCACCGCCCTCGACCCGCGCCTGCGCCTGCCGCGCTGCAGCGAACCCCTCAGGACGTTCCTCTCCCCCGGCAGCCGCGCGCTCGGCAACACGACCGTCGGGGTGCGCTGCCGCGCGCCGCGCCCGTGGACGATCTATGTCCCGGCGCACGTATCGATATACCGGAAAGTGCTGGTGGCCGCCCGGCCCCTGCCACGCGGCACCCGCCTGAGCGCCGCGGACGTGCGAATGGCCCGCAAGGACGTGGACAACCTGGCCTACGGGTATCTCAGCGACCCGGCGGCGGTCCGGGGCAAGCTCCTGCGCCGGCTCGTTCCGGCCGGCATGGCCCTGGATCCCGAGATGCTCGAATCGCCCCCCCTGGTGAAACGCGGCCAGCAGGTCGTACTCCTCGCCGAGACCGGCGGCCTGCAGGTGCGCATGACCGGACTCGCCCTCGCAACGGGTGCCGCCGGAGACTCTATAAAAGTTCGGAACCTCTCTTCCCGGCGGGTCGTGGAAGGGGTGGTCGTACGCCCCGGCGTGGTCCGGGTACCGCTATAAAATCGGGGGGAACGATGGCTCATCATCTTCATCTATCCGCCGATCGAAAACTGCAATGGGGCGGCAGCCTAAAGTTCAGCGCCGACGCGCCGCCATATTTCAGCAATGAAAAGTGCTATGGCATTTCCGAGGTTAGGTTCATGAATATCAAAGATGTCAATAATCTGGCGCATCTGGGGTCGGCGCTGACCCGCGAAACCCCCGCGACCCAACAGTCTCATCCGGGTCCCGCCGGCGATACGCGCCGGACGACCGGATCATCCGCGACCGGGGCCCCCGCAGCCGGCGACCGCGTGCACCTGACCGACGCGGCGGCGCGGCTGCAGGCACTCGAAGCCGCACTGGACTCGGTCCCGGTGGTAAACACGCAACGGGTGAACCAGACGCTCACGCAGAGTCATTTCGTCGCGGATCCGCGGCGCATCGCCGACAAGCTGCTCCAGATCGACAACCGACTGCCGCCGCCGGGCCGATGACCACCTCCCGCATCCTTCCGGAAATCCGGCGCCTGCTCAGTGAGCAGCTCGAAGGCACACGCCGGCTCAATGACCTCCTCGAAGAGGAGCATGTCGCCCTCGCGCGCCTGGAATCCGCGACCGTCGAAGAACTCGCGGCCGAAAAGCAACGCGAACTCGAAGCCTTGGAAATCCGCGAGCGTGAGCGGCTGCGCCTGCTCGCCGACGCCGGCTACGCCCCCGATCAGGCCGGAATGACCGCCTTCCTGCACGGCCACGACCCCCAGGGAGACCTCACCCGCCAATGGGAGGCCCTGCTCGAGGAAGTCCGCCGCTGCCGGCAGGCAAATCGCCGCAACGGCGGCATCCTGGAAATCAGCCGTGTGCGAATCCAACAAGCCCTGGAGATCCTGCGCGGCCAGCTACCCGCCGCCGGGGGCTACGGACCCAAAGGCAAATCGATCGGCTACCCGAGCCGGCGCACGATCGCCAAGGCGTGAGAGCCGCGGCGAGGGCGCATAACGGACCGGGGAGGATACCCCGTCATGATCCGGTAATCGGCATCGGAACCACCCGCACGGCGGGCGAACGGACCCCCTGAACCGATGGACGACAACCCCGCCCGAGGGCAGTTCGGCGACGAGGAACGGGTCAACAACCCGGCCCGTATCGTGGGCCTGCTCCGCGGCCTGAAAGACGGCCACGCCCTGCTCTCGGTCGCGGTGGACGGCGACCCCGCCCTCTACACCAGCGCCGTGCTCGAAGTGAATCCCGACAACGGCTACCTCCTCCTGGACGAACTCAGCCCGCACCGCGGGCATCTGCGGCTCATGGAGACCCGCAGCCTGCGGGTGCGCGCCCGGTTGCGCGGCATCGAACTGCGCTTCCCCTGCGCCATCCGCGAAATCGGCGGGGCCTCCGGCATCGCCTACTATTACGCCCCCCTACCGGAGCAGGTGCGCTACCGCCAACGCCGCACCCATTTCCGCGTCGAGATCGGCGCCGCACTCATCATCCCCGTCCACCTGGCACGCGGACCGGAAGAGACCGTCGACGGCGCCCTCCACGACCTCTCCGTGAGCGGCGTCGGCGCCTATGTGAGCAAGTCGAATCTCAAGCGCGGCGACACCATCCCAAACTGCGTAGTGCGCATCCCCGACGCCCCGCCCCTGCATAGCGCCCTCGAAGTCCGCTTCGTGCGCTTCGACGAGACCAGGGGTAAGTTGCGCATCGGCGGGCAATTTCTCAATCTGGCCCGGCCGCAGCGCAAGGCGCTGGAACGCTTCGTGGCGGAACTCGAGCGCAAGCTCTTGCAGCGCCGCCGCCGCTAACACTCTGTCGGACTTAAGGGTTCGAAGCGGGGCGAGCGAAGTGGGAGATCGAGGATCGTTTTTCCGATCGTCCGAAGCGAATAGCGGGACTATTCGCAGGATGCTAGAATATGCGCCGCCGGACTCCTCACGGTCCGGCGCGCGATCGGGGCCGTAGCTCAGCTGGGAGAGCGTCGCGTTCGCAATGCGAAGGTCCGGGGTTCGAGCCCCCGCGGCTCCACCAATAAATCAATGGGTTGCAAAACATCCTTCCCACTAACCCCCCTTTTTGCGACACTGTTGCGACAGTGACGTGCCGCGAAAGTGGGAGCCAGCATGGCAACGTTCGTGAGAAGACCGGGGCCAGCCGGGCATTCGGTGTGGCAAGCCCGGGTCAGAAAAAAAGGTTACCCGCAGCAGACCCGGTCGTTCGACACCAAGACCGAGGCCCGGAACTGGGCAACAGCGGTCGAATCGGAAATGGTCCGAGGGGTGTTCGTCTCTCGCGCAGAGGCAGAGACCACCACTCTGGGTGAGGCGCTTCGCCGCTACCAAGCGGAGATAACGGTGAGCAAACGCGGGCGCGGCCAGGAAGAATCCGTCATCCGTCTGTTGCTCGCCTCCCCGATCTCCCGCCTCTCGTTGGCCCGCGTTCGCTCGGCCGATGTGGCGCGGACGGTCGCGGGGTGGCGCCGGAGCGGGCTCGCACCCGCGACCGTTCTTCGGCGGCTATCCATCCTGTCCCACCTATTCGAGGTCGCGAGTCGTGCCTGGGGAATGGAATCCCTCGCCAATCCTGTGAGCAGGATCCAACTCCCGCGGCTACGCAACTCCCGCGACCGCCGCCTGTTCCCCGGCGAGGAAACGCGCCTCCTGGCCTCCTGTCGGGCCTATGGCGGGCCTATCGAGTCCCTGGTACTCCTGGCCCTGGAAACCGCTATGCGGCGCGGAGAACTCGCCTACATGCGCTGGGAGCACCTGGACCGGGGAGCCCGGGTACTCCTGGTGCCCGTGACCAAGGCCGGGGAACCGAGGCGGGTACCGCTATCGAGCCGGGCACTCGCGGTGTTGGCCGCGCTGCCGCGCCGTCTCGATGGATGGGTGTGGGGCATCCGGGCAGACAGCATCACCCAGGCGTTCGCCCGGGCGGTGGCCGGCGGCCGCCGGGACTACGAGGCCGAGTGCGCCGCCGGTGGGGGTGCCCCGGACCCCCGAATGCTGGTGGGTCTGCGCTTCCACGACCTGCGCCACGAGGCCACGAGCCGGCTGTTTGAGAAGGGACTGAACCCCATGGAGGCCGCTGCCATTACCGGCCACAAGACCCTGCAGATGCTTAAGCGCTATACTCACCTGCGGGCAGAGGATTTAGTTGATCGGCTGGGGTAATTAACGATCGCATTTCAGGATTTCGTATGGGGGATGAGTGATGGAATACAATACGCGGAAGAAGGATTCGAAACTGAAACTTGGGTATAACGAGATGCTGTTGGGAACTCAACAATCGGCGAAGAACGGCAGGCAGCGAATAAGGATAAAGAACGATGGGACGGTAGAAAATACGCGTTGTGTAGTTAATATGATATGGTTTAAGAAGGGCAGCGTATCAATATACTCATGTCGAGAAGAAAAATAGTCGCGATACGGGTTTATGAAACAACGCCGCGCTCGGCGTGGCGGCTATCCGTGGCCAAGCAAAATCCGCCTTATTTTAATTCTCCCGCGGCGTTTCCGCCGTGTGGATTGCCCGCGCGCGAGCACGGGAGGTTATCTGGGTCCGTGACTATCTGCGTCTGATGCAGCGTAGTACCGTGCCGCACACTCTGCCGCCCCCCCTCTCTCTACCACCGCCGGCATGCACTCAAGTCGATGATGGCCGAAGCCAACGGCGCGTCATCGCTACCGGCTCGCACTACCCGGGCTTGCACCCGGAACCCACGCTCCCGCAGCCGCCGACGGTAGGCCCGTTGCCGCTCGGCGGAGCTGGTGTATTTCCGTGGCCGGCCACGGGCTTGGGTGGTGGATGGGGGGGTGTCTTGGGTCATGGTTATCGTCACTCCGTTACGTTAATAGGTATACTATAACAACGGCGTTACGTTAATACAACCCCCCCCCCGTCCTGTCACCGGGACTGCCTGCCGCAGGTGGAGCCCGGCTGCTGCCCCCCCAAATCACCCACCAGCGCGTCGGATAGCTCCATCGTGGTCTCGCACTCTGGGTACTTTTTGCAGCCCAAGAACACACCGTTGCTACCGTTGCGCCGCTTCATTGGTCCATGCCTGGGGTCACTCGGGCAGTCCGGGGTGATGTTCACGGGGTCCGCCCCACTCTCTGGGTCCAGACAGTCCCGTGTGCCTTGGCATCCGGTCTCCTGGTGTTGGGAGCAGCTCCAGAAGGGCCCGTACTTGGCTCCAGTCACCCAGGTCATTGGTGATCGGCACTCAGGACACTCAACGCCCTCCACGGGCTCCCCCCTGGATACTGGCCTAAGTACAGGCTCTCCGTTCGCGTCGCTGTACCATTTCCCACAGCCCGTTTCCTCCGGGCATAGCCAGTAGTCTTTCTCGCGTTTCTTGCTGTGGATTTTCTTTAGCGCCGCGTGGCACTCGGGGCATTCCCACCGCTTACGGGCTCCCTCCGGCCTGGTGGCCTGGTCAACGACCGATCGATTTTCCATGGTCCGCTCCTTGACGATCTCTCTGTGTGTTCGCGCGTCCCTGCGTTTTTCTCTGCATCCACGGCCAAATTGCGGCGAGGTGCGCGGGGGGCGGGGGTGGTTGGCCCCGCAGTATCACCGCGTCGGCTAATAGAATTCCCCCCGCAATTGCGGCGACGGCGAGCAGGGGGTACGCCCAGTTCTCCACCTTGCCCCATGCGCTGCGTATCCGGTCCATCACACCCCCCCTGGCCGGCGGTTCGCCATCGCTACCCGTATCCAGTGCTCCGCCAGTCCTCCCACGTGGGCTACCCCCGCCAGGTACGGTACTTGGTGAGCCCATGACCACTCGCCGGCCCAGGCAGCGCCCGCGGCGGCGACAAGCAGTAACGGCCAGAACAAGAGCCGGATGATCACCAGCCCCGCGCCGAAGGCCAGTCCCCCAATAAGATCGCGTGCCAATCTATTCATGATCGTCATCCCCGCTGAACGGTCCCTCGGGCGGGGGGGAGGGAGGAACGTCGAACTCCCAATCCTCCACCCCCACGTCCTCGGGGTCGGAATAGTCCTCAGCCTTTATCCACCACTCTGGATACTCTGGATACTCTCCCAGACTCTTGCTGGATTTCATTTCGCTAAACAAGGGGAATTCGAACTGTTTTTCACCTTTCATGGCTGCTTCCTCGCTCTCTTTCGGTTTCCCGTGCCGCCTGGCGGCGCAGGGTCCGTTCCTGTTCGCGCGCCTCGCGTTCCCGCTGCATACCATCCCGAGCACGATCCCATACCTTGTCTGTCCCATTTCGCCGGGCCACCCTGGCCTCCGCCCCCGCCTCCTTCGCCGCGCCAGCCGCCCGCTCGGCTTTCCATTTGGCCTCTCTATACTCCGATGCCGCTCCGACTGCGTTCACCAACCCTGTGCGAGGGTCTTGCGCTCTGTGCAGCGCCGCCCCAGCGTCGCGGTAGTGTTGTCCAGCCCGGTCTTCCTGGCGCAGCGCCTCCTTGTCATGGCTCTGCGCCTCGAGTTCCGCCTGACGAACTTCCCGCCGGTACTCGGAGGGTAGGTTTTTTTCTCGCTCCCACGCCCTGGCTCGAATTGCATCTGCCCGGGCGTGTGCTTGCCACGCGGACTCGCGCATCGCTACGGCTTTCTCCCGGTCGGGTTCCTGTTTTTCGGCACGTTCCTGCCACCGGGCCTGGCGGTGCAGGTCGGCGGCATATTGGTACTCGCGCAAGGTGTTCATTGACTCCCTTGCTTTTTGGACGGGGTCCGGTTTATCGGCCTCGCGCGCCTGGGTTTTCTTCTCCCCCTGGTGCTCATTCCCTTGAGTCTTTTCCGCCCCCCCCGCTTCACGTTTCCCCTGGTTTTTGCCCTCAAGCGGCGCCCCGCGTTCCATCTGGTGCTCCTGGCCGGACTTGTCTTTCCCCTCCGCCCGATAATCAAGCGTCGAGTCCTTTGGCTTCGACCGCGACCAGTCCGGCGCGAGTTCCTTTATCGCGGATTTTTCCCCGTGGATGTGGGTTTCGTCACGAGCTCGCGACCCGGCGACGTAGGCCCACTCGCGGGACGACATTGGGCTGTCGGACGCAAGAATGTGCGCGCGGTCAATGGTGGCTCCTTGGAGTTTATGCGCCGTGGCGGCATAGCCATGGTCGACGTGGGCATACTTGTCCGGGTCGATAACTCGCTCGCTGCTATCCCTGTCCAGGCGCATCGTGAGGCGCACGTGGGCGTCGTCCCCACGCTCGATTTTTTTGACGGTCCCAAAATCGCCATTTTTCACAGCCAGGTCCCGGTCATTCCTCAACAGGATGACCCGGTCCCCCTTGGAGAACTCGCGGACCCCAATGGTGGTCTCGACCGTGATTCCCTCCCGCTCCACGGTTCCCAATGAGACTCCAGCCGTCCTCGCCGCTAAGTTGACCGCCCGGGCCTCGGCACGGGTGCCCACAACCGCAACAGTGCTTTTGCCCGCCGCCAGGTCATCGGCCACCGCCTTGCCCGCCGCATGGGCTGCGTCGCGGGCCGTCTTGTATTCGTGGACCCTCCCTCGCGCGCGGAGATTTTCCAGGGCTTCCTTGGCTCGGCCATCACGCAGATCCCGCACGGCCTGTCGGTCGGCCTCTGTATGCTGCCGGCGAATATCGTCCAGCCCCACCGAGCCGGTGCGCTCTTGGATGGCCCGGAACGCCGCCCCCGCGTCGATGGCTTGCAACTGCCGGGCATCCCCGATCATCACCACCTTGGCCCCCGCGTCCTCGGCTCGGGCCAACAACTCGGCCAACTGCCGGCTGCCGACCATGCCCGCCTCGTCCAGCACCACGATGTCACCAGCGCGCAACGGATCGCGGGCCTGGTACTCGATGCCTTGGACGGTTTCGCCAGAGGTATCGCGCAGGAGTGAGTGAAGCGTGCCACTCTGGATGCCACTTCCGGACTCAAGGCCTTCCGCCGCCTTGCCGGCTAGAGCCACCCCACGGATACGGAATCCCTCGGCCTCCCACGCCTCTCGGGCGGCGGCAAGCGCGAAAGTTTTCCCCGTCCCCGCTCCCCCCTGGACCAGCGCGACGGCCCCGGGCGCAGTGACGTGCTCTATTGCTCGCCGCTGCTCGTCGGATAGCGTGGGCCGCGCCTCGAGCGCCGCCTGGACGCGCTCCGACGCCACCCCGTGAGTCCCCGACTGAGCCATGCGCTCGGCCCTGGAGGCCATGGTGGCCTCCACCTCGATCATCTCGCGAGTGGTATACCGAGGGAGCCCGTCTCGGCCTCGCAACTCCACGGTCGACATGTCGTGTAGCACCCGATCCGCCGCCCGCTCGACCTCATCGGCGGACAGCGTGCCAATACCTGCGATGCCCACCGCGGCAGTCACGTCCTGGGCGGAGAAAGTGGACCGCTGTTCGGTTAACCCTCTGAGAATTTCTGCGCTCGACGGGACGGCATCGAGCGCCGGTTGTTCGATTCCGTGGGCTTGCTCCGCCGCCCACTCGGGCGCGCGCTCCTTGGCTCGCGCCGCCCAATCCGCTCGCAGTCCGTCGATGTCCCGGACCTCTTTTTTCCGACGCGTGGCGAGCGCGGCCGCCTCACTGGCGTGCGACCCGGACGCCCCGCGCCGCTCCAGTTCCGACTCGATTTGCTCGCGCCGAGTCGAGAATTCCTTGACCAATTCTCCGGGCACGCCAGCAACCGAGAAGGACCGGCCCTCGCGCTCAACGGCATAGCCGCGCGCGCGGAGCCCGTGCGCCAACTCCGCATCGTAGATCGCCCCCGCGGCGGACTGGTGGCGATAGATTTCCCGCGGCTCGATAGAGCCATAGCTTCCGTCCGACCGCCGCGCGAGATTGAAGACCATGAGATGGGAATGCAGCTGCGGATCGGCCTCTCTGGACGTACCATGCTGATATTGAGCGACGACGCATCCGTCTATTTTTTCTCGCCGCTCGGCCTCGCTCATCCACCCCCCGCCTCGCCGTGTGTATGCAGCGTGGGACTCGAGATAGTCGAGCGTTTTTTTGACCGACTCCTGGTGAGCGGACTCGATTTCGGCGCGGGCATTTGGGGCCCCGAGCCCCCAAATAACAGAGACGGACTTAGGCGGGCTGAGCGTCACGTCCCAGCCCGCCCGGTGGTCATTGCCAGCCGACTGAACTAGCGGCTCCCCTGTCGATGGGTGCCGGCCCTCAGCCAGAGCCTGGAACTTTTCGGCGTCGGTTCCGACGCCGGGCTCAATTCCGAATGCCTCGATTCCCGCGCCGAAGAAATGGCCCTCGCCCTCGCGCGAGTAGTAGTCCGCCGGCCCATACTCAGAGAGGAGGTGCTCATAATATGAGACGGCCTCGGACGCGGGCCCGCGCGCGCTGATGCTGATCATTTAATGACCCCCTTGGCCCGTAGCGAATCCAGTGCACCCGCCAACCCGCCGCCCTCCCGCGACCCAGGAGGGGCTGGCGGAACGGGGGATGGGCGAGAGGATAGGGAGAGGTAAAGGTCCTCAAGTGGGCCCAGGGCGGCGGCCATGGTGGCCTCTATTTCTCCACGCTCTTGGCTAAGCGCCGCCCTAACTTCCGCCCTAACTTCCGCACTAACTTCCGCCGCCAAGCCTGCCCCGACCGTGGCCCGCTGGACTGCATACCGGATTTTTTCGGCCATGGTGGAACCTGGCAGGCGGCGGAGCGCGGCCCACTCGGTAGAATCCAATCTCACAGAGTGGTTACGCCGTGCCATGTCCCGAATCCTCATCCTCCGGGACCGACGCCCGCGCCATAATCCGCCGGAATTCCTCCACCAGCACCGATACGGGCAGGGTGGTTTTGTCCAGCCCGGCCCGCGCGGCGGCAACCTGAATCCTCTGCATCCTGGCCGCCCGCTCGGCCCGCTTAACCCCGGCCAACTCGGCGCGAAGCGCCTCGATCTGCGCCTCGATTTTGCTGCTTTTTTTCATGCCCGTACCCTCCAAAAACGCATGACGTTTAACATCATGATTTCATTAATGAAATGGCCGATTTAGCCCCCTCAGCGCAATGCGTCCGCAATGCGCTGTAACCCACTGATTCCACAGGGGGAAACGCCAAAATGTGGCGCGAACGCATGGCACCGCAGGGGCGTGGTGTGTGAAGGAAACAAGAACGTCGGATACCCCACCGTTCTTCCCCATCACTTTTCCTCCCCGTCCGCCGCACCGAACAATCGAAAATACTCATCGCGGCTCGGGGTGCGGTTACGGAAACAGACTGCCCCAGTCGCAACGAACCGAGCGAAATCAGAGCAGGCCATATGCCATTCGCGGCACCGGGCACGGTGGTGGCATTGGTCGCACGGGGCAGCGCCGAGGGCGGCGGGGGGCAGTGCAACCCGGGAGGGGAAAAGATGGATGGATAAATCGGTCATGGCTGAGTTCCTCTCTGTTCCGAATCCTCTACATCCTGGCCGCTCCGTGAAAAATGCAAGTTTGGGAATCGCTCGGAGAGCCAGGACAAATCTAGTGCCCAGGTGTACCCGCTCCGTTCGCGCACGCGCTGCATCTCTATCGAGACGTAGTGCCGGGTGCGATCCATATCCCAGCCGTTGGCCTGTGCCAAATGCGCAAGAGATTGGCGCTCCCGCCCGCGTTGTGCCGCATGTCCGAGGTGCGTGGACTCGTGGCACGCCGGGCACAGGGTGGTTAACCCGGCGAGCCGTTGTGTGTGGGAGTCATCCTGGTATTCAAATATCTCGTGCAGCTCCACGGGCCACTCCGGCCCGACGCCGCCGCATACTGAGCAGCAGCCAGCGCTCATAAGTGAGACGAGCTTCCTCAGGGATTGCCAGTCATCGGCAGAGAGAATTGATCTAAGGTTTTCCCCAGCGCACCCCCGGGGGACCAACTCGACAGACAAACGTGGTGGAGGTGTAGGGCGCCCCGGATTTTTTTCTTCGCCTGCCGAACCAGTCGCGCCAGGGACGGCGCGGCCAGGCGCAGGGACCGCGCCGGACGCAGAGATTTCTTTTGCAATCTCTGAGAGGGTGGGGCGGTTGCCAAGGGGGATGGGGACGAACGGGGCAACCACCTGGTCCTTCAGCACAATAGGGATAGAAACGCGAGCGATAGGGTAGTCGCCTGCCAAAGCAAGATAGCCAGTGAGGTCGGGAAGGTGCTGGATCTCGGATGGCAACACCACCCGCTCAATACTGATGTGCTCTGCGGTAGAGCTACCTGTCGGGCCGTGGGAGGAATGGTCTCTTTTGATCTGATGCTCGCCGAGTAGGCGGGACATTTGGTCGGCTGTCTCAGCGTCGCAAGATCGCAAAACCAGGGAGGACGACGCGCAGGAAAGCAACACCTGGGCGCCGTCCCTCCCGTAAGACTGCCGTAGTTGAGCAACACTCTGCAGGCCCAGCACGGCCCGCAGTCCATACTTGCGCCCCTGAGTCAAACCCAATGCCAACCCCTGGATCCGCCCTAAGGCGGCGGCCTCATCTAGGAGCAACCACACGCGGCGTGTGTGCGACGGGGGGAGGGAGAGCAGGGCAGACACGACTTCACCAATCCAGGCGGTGACCAGGGGGGCCACGGCGGACCGCTGGTCGTCTCTGTACGGGAGCCACAGCCAGCCGTCACCGCCCGCGACCCACCTGCGAATCGACCATGCATCCTTGCCCGCCGACGAGGGCAAAAAACGATAAGGAGGGAGGTAGGAACCGATGATGCCTCTTGTGCTGCTCAGCATTTTGGCGGCGCCCACGTCGAACAAAGTCTGCGCGGGCAGGCCGGACACCAAAGCCTCGATCTCGTCACTTTTCGCCACGGTGAGGGCGTGGACGAGTGCTGCGTTGTTGGCGGCGGGGGCGCCGCTCGCCCACAACCGCTCGAGCACGGCGCTCACCAGCCCCTGGCTGTACAGCTGCCACTCCCGGTCGCCCCCCTCGGCATCGGGGATCATCGACTTTGAAATTCTATCCGCGTCTGCTGGGGAATCCATTTCGGCAAACGGGCTCCAGGAGACGCTCCGCAAATCCAGAGGGGACAAAATCGTGTCCGACTCCCGCCACCACCGGCTCATTGCCTCCCCCCCGGCGTCGACAGCGATCACTCGGTCCCCGCGCGCACGCAGGGTAGACAGCAAGCCATTAATGGCTTGGGATTTCCCGACGCCTGTAGAGCCAGCGATTAGGAAATGCAACGGCTCGAGGGAGGGGGGGATAGGCACCCCCCCTATCTCTATCCGGTCCTTCGCCAGGCGCGGATGGCGAGAGTGCCACCACCCGCGCAACTCGCCGGCGGCAACCACGGCCACCCCAGCCACACCCAGGGCATCGGCCAACAAGTGGGCGGCGCTGGTCATCGGTCGGCCCTCCGGCCCCGTGTGCGGCGGGCCAGGGTAGCGTCGGATGTAATGTCTGCGCCGCGCTCGCCGGGTACGGGGCCGGAGGACAAGGTGGACCCACGAAGATGTCCTCCGTCGTCGGCACGCCGGCGGCGGCGGCGGCGGAAAAAATAAAAACAGGACCCGATTAGGGCGCCGAGGGTGACCCCCACCGCGGCGGCCAAGGAGAGAGCGGCAGAAGAAAAAAAGGAAATGGCACATACCACCCGGGTCGCCACGCGGGCAGGGCGGCGCCAGCGCGCCGCCCGAAGAAATAGGTAGCCCAGTAGAGCGCCCTGAGGCACCCAGACCCCCGCCCCGCGAGGGAGGTAGGAAAAGAGAGGGTAAGCCAGGGAAAGGCCGAGAAACGCCATAGAAAAATAAAATGCCACCACGGCGAAGTAGGGTATATGGATGGGCAATTTTTGATGCCACTTAGTCATTTCCTGCGGCCCTGCCGGCGCAATTCGATGGAGGAAGTGATCCATGAGCCGCGCTGGGCTGAGGCCGGCGCCGCCCGGCGCCGGCGGGCGCGAAGAATCGAATAGAGTCCCCACCCCCCGGACAGAGTGACTGCGGCGGCGAGTGGAGGGAGCCCCAAGAAAACATGCACCCGGGCGGCTACCACTGGCGGACCGAGCCACCACGCCCCCCCGCGAGCCCATAGCCCTACGGCGCGGGAAAACAGGACCAGATAAGGGCGGATAGAGGGGGTAAAGTATTCGGCGGCCCACCCCCCCACGGATACTAGCGCCAGCCACCGGGTCGACCAGCGGGCGGCCACGGACAGATCCATGTGAGTCGAATGCAAACTGCCCATTTGGGTCAGCCCGGCGGCAGCCCGCCGCGCTGGCGGAGGACGGCGGCCAAGGCATCGCAGGCGGCCTGCTCGGCAGGAGAGAGCCCCCGGGCCTGATGGTGAGGCATCAGACCTGCTATCACCCCCCCCACCACCAGCAGCACAGCTGCGGAGCCCAGGAGGATGGCGGGGAGCAGGGGCAGATAGAGGAGGAGCATGGCTGGATCTCACTCGATGTAATGGCTGGCCCCTTGACCCGGCGCGGAGGACAGGGGGGGGCAAGAGGATGAGGGAAGGGGCATGACCCGGGTTCGCCCCCGCCGGCCCTGGATGACCTGGACGCACGCACCAGGGGATAGGCTCGCGGCTCGTCTGCCCTGCTCTACCACAGAAATAGTGGGGCCTCGAAGGAGGCGAACCGTAATCTGGTATGCGGGCTGCCGCGACGCAGCCTGGTCGACGTGCCCGCCCAGCCATCCGCCAGCCAGCACGCCAGTGATGATAGGCAGTAGGCCGCGCCCACCCATTGCCCGTGCCGCCGCCGCCCCCCCCACCGCGCCCAGAGCCATCCCCGCATTGGCCGGGCGAGGGGCCACGGACACCGCCTGGACGGACACCACCCGGCCCACAGCTACCTGCTGAGCCCGCAGGCCTGAGTGGTACACCCCTGCCCTGTATGGCTGGGCACATCCCCCCGCCGCGAGCGCGGCGGCGAGGGCCAGGGAAGGAAATGTCTTATTGATCATCAGGTTACCCTCATTACCCTCAAAATCAGAACCGGACGGTCATGCTGGCACCCAGACCCCAGGAGTGCTCGGACGTGCCGGTGGGCACCTGGCCGACGAGATAGCCAGTAGGGGTGAGCTGGGTCACCCCCAGGGCCTGAAAGGAGCCGCGTATAGCCGGGGCGTAGTGGGCGGTCAGGGAGAACGCAACCCGTTGACTTTCGGAGGAATAATTAACACCCAGGCGAAGCCCACGCTGGTAACTGGAGACTGGATGCTGGGGATCCGCGGACCAAAATGGCGCGACCGAGCGTACCGACTGACAGCCCTCACCGGCCCCGCAGACCCTGCCCCCCTGGATGTAGCCCACCTCGGCCGACAAATCCCGAGTAAATTGGTAAGAGATAGAGCCAAACGCCCCGCCCTGGGCGGTTACCGGATAAGGGCCACCTGCTACCTGTGGTATGGCATAGCCCCCCGACAGGGTCATCCTGGGCACCGGGCGATAAATTGCCTTAAAAATCAACGGACTGGAGACCGTCATGCCACTGCCGCCGCGCACGGCCAGGGGACCCTGGGAGGCTGACAGCACTACACGGCGCGTGAATCCCGGCGCCACCGCCACCCCCCAGCCCACGCCCCAGCCAGATCGGATGCCGTCATCGCTACCCACTCGAGCGACCCGGGTGTACCCCATGGATAGGGTGGGGCTTACCTGCGCCCCATGCCCCCATTTCTGGAGGAAAATCGGAAAAGAATCAGACACTTGCGCGGCAGTCATCCAGCTAGAGGTATCCAGGCTGGAGCCGATGGGGATGGGGATAATCTGGGAGGGAGTCTGGACGGCGGCAAGCAATCCAGCGGTGGTGAGGACCGAGGGGGACCAGGGGTGGTCGGCCTGTGTGGTAGTGGCGGTGGTATCTGAAACAGAAAATCCCCAAATACCTGATTGCGAAAGTATTTTTCCCGCCACTCCGCCGGTGGTGGAGTGGGTGTGGGCGGACTCGCGCGAGCCAGCCAGGGGGCCTGACTGGGCGGTGGCAGTGGCCTCGTGGGCCGAGGCGGCGAGATAAGTGCGCACCTGCCCGGCGGCCATGCCCCACGCGGCAGCGTGGGCGGGAGCGGCGAGGGGCATGGCCGCCGCCGCGAAAAGCGATAACAACTGTTTCATCGGCATCGAATTAACCCTCCTGGGTTGGTTTGCCTCCACCCCGTGGCCGGGGGGGGAGGTAAGCCGGGCCTTCCCTGGCCCTTGAGCCTAACTATAGCAAGCTAAGCGCCTGATGTCAAATGTATTTTAGGGAGATAATGTGGCAAAATGAGGGTAAATGAGGGCAAATGTAAGCAAGGTAGGCTAAACGAGAAGAAATGAGGAAAGGATTTATTTTTTTCCGGGGGGGCAGACCCCCCCGGGGAACCTGGAACGCCCGGGGCCAGCGTCGGAGGAAGCGGGCAGCCCAGGGGCCTTTAACTGCCCACTCATTGATGGCGCGTGCGGAGTCGGGCAGCCCAGGGGCCTTTAACTGCCCACTCACAGAAGGGCGTGCGCGTGGTGGGCGGCCCAGGGGACCTGATCTGCCCACCCGGGGTGGTTATGGTTTGGTTAGGTGCTTGATTTTACTGATGAAATTGCCATGGTCGCGGGAGAGGGGGGTGGGGATGAGAGAGAAGTTCTCGCGTAATTGCTTTTTTACGAAGTCTAATATCGCGCGTAACTTATTGGGTCCGCGAAGTAAATAGAGACCCCAGGACATCACACCCCCCTGGCCCATGCCAAAAAGGTTGCCCCGGTCCCCCGGGGCGGGGGGGCATCAAGCCCCCCCCGCCCCATAGGGGGCTATAGCCTATAGGGCTATATATCTATAGGGAGCCGGGGTTCTGGGACATTTTGCCGGGGTTGGGGGACATCAAGCCGGGGTTGGGGGACACGCCGCCGGGGTTCTGGGACACTGGCGGGAGGGCAGGTAGTGCGCACCTCCCCCCGGGCAACATCCACTACCACTCCGAGCGCGGCGAGCGGCGCGGCATCTGCACGTAGTTGGGCGACCGCTTTGTCCTGCCGCGCCGCCCCTATTGCTTTGAGCGCCGCCCGCATCGAGTACCGCGCTCCACGCGCGTGTGATAACAGAAATCGGGCCAACGCCTGTGAGATCCCGTGTTTAATCCGCAGCACTCCCGAAGGGTATACGGCGCACTGGTCGCGCACTAGCCGCACCCACCCTGAGGACAGCGTGATGATCCATTCTTGCACCGGCCCCCGCGTCCGCTTATCTAGACCTCTCCGTATCTCGGCCCCGTATGTGATCGAGAGGACCGGAGAGGTCTCCAGGAATCGTCCGTTGCGCCTGTCCAGCATCGTCAGGTTCGCTGACAATAGGTCCCGCAGGCGGGACAATATCTGCGAGTAGTTTGCCCGGTCCCAGCCCAGCGCGGAGCGCAATCGGGCTGGGTCTATCTGTATTTGCATGTGCCCCTCCCCTGTCACTCTGTACCCATTGCAGCACGCCGCGAGGGCATCGAGCACATCCCTATGCGCTTGCCCCAGCCGCCCCGTGATGGTCGCGCTCCCCCACGCCGTGGTCACGTGGTAGGTGGTACGCCTAGGCCGCCGGGTGGGCGCAAAGATCGGCACCCTGCATGCCAGGCTTGATGTGCGTATATACTTCCCCTCAGGTCTATAGTGGCGCCGGGCCATGGGTCCACCCTCCTGCTGGCTGTGATTGCTCCCTATACTCATTTTTTTTCGCATTTTTTCCTCCGCCGCCGCCACCCAGCGGCGGCGCCAGCGACAGCACTCCATCCCCCCCCATCCACAGCAGTACTCCTGCCTCCTCCCGCCCCCGGCTGACCTTGCTGCCTCTTAACGCCCTCATGGGGATTGGGTCTCGGTTTTCCTCTTCTGCTTTTTTCCTCTCCGCGGCGGATAGCCGGCGCAGCACCCACACAGCCCGCGCGGCCGCGGCGAACGCCGTGGCCCCCCTGCCTGCCTGGTGGTCGTCGCGTGCCGAAAGCATAGCCTCCTGCCCCGTGTGGTGGACCGCCAGGATGGCCGCCCCACAGCGCCGCGCGATGCGGATAAGCAGCCGCGCGAGGTGGTCCATGTGCCCATTGTCGCTTTCGCTCACCGAGTGGTACATAACCATCGGGTCTAGGATGATGAGCCGCGCGCCCTCGCATGCCTGCGTCAGATATGAGATTGCCTCAGCGCACTCCGATGGCTCATCAGCCTGGCGCCCCGCCCTCAGCAGCGGCAGGCGCTCGCCGGCGAGCGCCGCCAGGTCTAGCTGGTCCATGCCCGCGTCATATCTATCCAGCGCGTGGCGGCCACCCGCCCCCGGCTCGGCGGCCAGGGCCGAGCGCAGCGCCAGCAGCCGCCGGTGGATGTGGTCTATATCGTCCTCGCCCGATATATACACCACCCGCCCCGTGGCCCGTGGCGCCGGGATGGCTCCCCCCGCGACCGGCAGGCCGCAGGCCACCGCGACCGCGATCTGTAACGAAATCATAGATTTACCAGAGCCGTCGGAGCCAGAGAGCAACCCTAGCTCCCCCGAGGGTAGCCCCCCAATTACATAGTCGACCGGGCCGGGCGCTGGGCGGAAAAGCAATGCGGCCGCGGTGGTGAGAGGTAGCTGGGTCATTTTCCCTCCCCCCGCGGCCGTCCGCGTCCGCGGCGGGGCGCCGAGCCGCCGGCGCGGGCCCACATGGTAAGTGTCTCTAGGTGCCACCGCAGTTTGCCCAGCCCCCTGATTGGGGCGGGGAATTTCCCTTCGGCGATCCATGTGCGAATGGTGCGGGGGGTGGCGCCCACCCAGACCGAGACCTGGTGGATGTCCAGGAGGGAGGTGGGTCCTCCCGGAGGGGGCGCGGGTGTAGTATCCGGTACGAGGTTGGCTTCGCGTATGGACATGGGTGTCTCTCCTGTTGCTGGCCTCGCCGGGGGGGGTGTCTCACCACCTCCCCCGGCATCTCATCGCCAGATTACCCCACCCCAGGAAAATGCAAGTCGGGAATAACCGCCTATTCGCGGCGGTATTCGTTTTTCTGCGGGTTTTTTTCGGAAGAATTCGGAATCGCTTTCGCCAAATTTGGCGAAAGCGGTCCTGTTGGACCTGGCGGGTAGCGTCTGTGCGACACTCACGCGACAATGAGCGTCGCATAAGACCGGATATTGGTTTCTTTCTATTTCCTGATTATTCCTAAAAACGTAGATATATCATGTTGTTTGGGTCCCAACCCCTTGAGCGCGTTCGCAACTTGAGCGCGTTCGCAATGCGAAGGTCCGGGGTTCGAGCCCCCGCGGCTCCACCAATAAATCAATGGGTTGCAAAACATCCTTCCCAGCAGCACCCCCGGCAGACCCAGACATTCGATACCAAGACCGAGGCCCGGGACCGGGCAACAGCGGTCGAACCGGAAATGGCGCGGACGGGCGCAAGAAGAATCCGTCATCGGTTTGTTGCCCCCCCGACCCGATCTCCCGAATCGCATCGACCCTCATTCGCTCGTCCGCGTAACGCGGCCGGTTGCGGGGTGGCGCCGCGCCGGCTATTCCCCCGCAACCGTTATCCGACGACTCGCGATTCTTTTATCGTCACGGACGCTCGATGTGCTCGACGGCCTCGCCCGCCGTATCGATGGCTACGTGTGGGGGAGCGTGCCGACTCCATCGCTACGGAGAACGAGCCGGACGCCGGGATCGCTCAACAAGCCCAGCCAGTGTGCGCGGGGATATCAAGCGATCTTCCGTCGTCCCCCGAAAATCGCTTTGCGCCGATCACCCCGTGAGGTCACGTGATAAAGGGCGTCGGAAAATTCAATACGAAGGAACCTTGCCAT
>VAPE01003005.1_pt1 | contig 32460 bp, 26 predicted proteins | sample 3393911 | NCBI WGS metagenome assembly VAPE01 (sample SAMN08290436, study PRJNA428436) | hydrothermal vent metagenome | isolation source: Deep-sea hydrothermal vent chimney | place: Atlantic Ocean: South-mid Altantic Ridge
CTCAGAAAGACGGCGAACGGGGGCGCCCCGGCTATGGCAAGGCCGCCGATCAGAAAGGCGCCGCCGGCTATGGGTGATGTCCTGATGAGCCCCCTTACCGAGGAGATCTCTCTCGTTCCGACGATCAGAAGTGTGGAACCCGCTGCAAAAAAGCAGAGTGATTTTGTAATGGAATGACTCAGGATCTGGTATGTTGCGCCGAAATGCGCGGCAGGCCCCCCAAGCCCCACGGCGACCATTATGATCCCCATGTGTTCGACCGTGGAGAAGGCAAAAAGCCGTTTGTAATCCTTCACCTGGATAAGGAGAAAGGCTGCGGCGCCTACCGATACGAGTCCTGATACCAGGAACCACTCCCCGGCATGAATCGACGGTGACACGTTGAGGATCGGCAGCAGTCTCAGGATGACATACAGGATCGTGGTGGTCTCCACGCCCGACAGGAGGGCACAAACAGGCGAAGGCGCCTGACTGTGGGCATCGGGAAGCCATGTGTGCATGGGGACAAGCCCCACCTTGGTGCCGAAACCGACCAGGATGAATATAAAGGCGGTCTTGAGTATCCCGGGGTTTATCCCCTGTGAAACGGCGGTTAGCTCCTCCCAGGTAAATGTCTTGCCGCCTGCGCTCTTCATCGCCCAGTAAAGAAGCAGTATGCCGATGAGCGCAAAAGCCGCCCCCATGCAGGTAAGAACAACGTATTTCCATGCAGCCTCAAGCGCCTGGCGTGTATTCTCGAAACTCACCAGGAAGACCGACATGAGGGTGGTAAGTTCCACGGCCACCCAGACAAGTGCTACCTGTGAGAAGAGGACAACCGCCAGCATCGAGAAGACAAAGAGGTTGAACCGGGAATAGTAGCGCTGTATCTTCTTTACGCTGTCCGGGCCTGTATGCCCTTCGATGTAGCCCCATGAAAACACAGCGGAAGTCAGAGCCACGAATGCCACCAGCAGGAGGATGAGAGCGCTGAGGCTGTTGCAGGAGACCCAGTCGGCAATGGCGACTATCTCCCCGGCCTTTATAACCATAAAGGCTGCCTTCAGCGCCAGGATCAATAACGCAGAGGCCCCTGCAATGGTTACCGCCGGTGCAAACCTCCTGTCCGCCGGCACCAGGGAGAGGGCCGCTGCTGCTAATGGTATGATCAGGATAAAGAGAAGTCCCATCCGCTGCTATACCTCCTTCAGTGTCTTCAGGTCGCTAACCGTTGTGCTGCCGATACGCTCATGTATCTTCCTGGTAAGTATGCCCATAACCAGGGCAATGACCAGGACATCGAAGGCCGCACTCAACTCCGCAATGAGGGGAAGATCCGGGGCAATGGATATGCCGGCGAAAAAGGCGCCGTTTTCCATGGTAAGTATCCCTATGATCTGCGGCAGGGCTTCCCGTCTTACCGTCACCGTGTAGGCGCCGAGGAGCAGACACGCTATGCCGATAGGCAGGTTGACGCCTGTGGTCGTCCCGGCGGCGCCGGACAGGAGCGGTTTGGCAACGAAATACGATACTATGGTCAGCCCGACCGCGATGAGAAGTGATGTCGGGATGTTGATGAGTTGTGATATCTCCCGGCGCGCAGTGACCTCGTTGCCGACCGTTCGCCTTAGCAGATACGGGATCAGGACAGGTTTCACCATCAGGGTGATGGCCGCTACCGCAAAGAGATGGATTGACAGGTGAAGGTATCCGAGCAGTAGTGCGGATGCCGCCAGAAAGATGGACTGGAGCACGAACATCTTCAGGCATCCCAGGATCTGGCGCATGGCAATGATTCCGAAAGTAGAGAGCAGAAACAGCCCCCCTGTGAGCGCATTTAATTGTGTCAGCGATGAAATCGTCATAGTCTCTCCTGTCAAAAAATGTACATTATCATGGCTGCAATGGATGTAATAAACGCCGCTCCCAGGAACTCGGGGATGCGGAAAAGCCTGAGCTTTGCAAGAGAGGATTCTATTATCACCATAAAGAGTATAAAGACGAATATCTTTATCATGACCAGGGGTATTGCAATGAAGACCTCCAACAGGCCGTCTCCTCGGGCCAGCCCCCAGGGGGAGACAAGGACATTCAGGAATATACAGAGCAGGACAAAAAACTTCATGGCGCCGCCCCACTTCATCAGGGCGGCCCCGCGGCCCGAGTATTCGAGAATCTTTGATTCATCTATCATAGCCAGCTCAAAGTGGCCGGAGGGGTTGTCGACCGGGAGACGGCCCGCCTCCGCAATGATAAGCATAAAGAAGGCAAGCATCACCAGTACGTGTGAGGGCTCGAAGAAATTCGACAGCGGGGTTACCCATGCCTCCTGCACGATGTACGGTATGGTTGAACCGGCCACAAAGGAGACGGTGAAGAAGACGATCATGAACACGGGTTCGGCGAGAAAACCGACCATGCGCGTGCGGCTTGCTCCCATCGGGCCATAGGGATTCCCTGTATCGATTGCCGCAATAGTTGCGAAAAAACCTCCGAGCGCAAGGATGAATCCGCCGCCGAGCATGTCCCCCATAAAGGCAAAGAACAGGGGGTAGCTTGTCAGCACCGGGATAAGGAGGGTCACAAAGATCGGGGTGACAAAGACCACGTACGGTGTAAATCTGAATATCCACGAGGCCTGTTCGGAGACCACCTCTTCCTTGTGAAGGAGCTTCCGGATGTCACGGTATGGCTGAAGAATGTCCGGCCCGCGCTTTGATTGAACCATCGCTTCAAGACGGTTAAGTACCCCTTTGACAAGTGGAGAGAAGGCCATTACCACAATGACCTGAAGGAGATTAAAAAGGATCTTGCTCATCATCTCTCTGCCTCCGCTTCCAGCTTGAGATAAGCAATATTGCATGCTGAAAGGGAAGGGCTGATGTAAACCGTAAGGATGCGTTCCGTCGGAAAGGATTGAAACCCGGGAAGGTTAAATTTATCGACCGGATAGGCGGGAAGGGAACAAACAGTGTATTCAATCCCTGTATTTATATGATAAAATTTAGAGTTCACCTTTTTTTCCTTCCAATCATTCCTGCTTAATAGCCTCAAATGGAAGTTAAACAAGAACAACTGCAGGAGTTATTAGCCCATACAGGCGGTTAAGGTGAACTCCATCACCCTGTAATTTACAAGAAAATATAGCACACAATATCTTTAGAAGTCAATTCAGAAATTCAAATAAAGCCATAAATCATTAAAATCCTCCGGGGGGGCGGAGGTATGTCACCGATTCTCCAGATTTTCAATTTTTCTGTCTATTAACAGGAGGTTCAGGTTTAAATTGCCACCGGATATATATCCCCCCCCTTCAGCGATTTTGAATATATCCGTGATCATCCCGGGATTGCCCTTTGTTATGTGATAAACCTGTGCAAACAGTTTCCGGGGGTTATGAACTTTAAGGGGAATTTTATGAAAGATATTTTCCATCAACAAAAAGGCATCCTTTGGGGGCAGGTTTTCTATTCTCAGTTTGGGAGCAAGATACAGACAATATTCAAGCCTGCCTCTGGAATTCAGGTCTCTTATTTCCCAGCTCTGTCTGCTTGCCGTTATAACAACTGTTTTTTCATAAAGCACACTTAGAAATGAATTCACCTTTGGCGTAACATTTTCAAGATGATCGAGGATAATACAAAAATTGCGTTTCGAGAGGCAGTTATACAGTGCCTTCTTAAGCTCATTCAGATTAAGGGAATTTAATTGATATGGATTCAGGAATTCATGTCTCCTATGAAACCTATCGGTAAATTCAAGTTTTTTAAATTGACTTAAAAACTGCAAGGAGAGGGTCAAAAGCACATCCCTGAGATTCCTGCTGTCATTACAATAAACAGGTGTGATTGACCTATCTATATTCTTCCAGTTTGAATAAACCAATAGAAGAAGCTCTGTCTTGCCGGATCCCTTCGGGCCATAGATATGAATAGACTTTCTGCAACGGATTTGCTCTGTTAAGGTCTTTAATTGACCTTCACGACCGATCAGGTTTATAGAGAGAGACTGCATGGGACCTCCTGCGTTCAAACATAGCAGCCATTAAATTTTACCCTGAACACAGGAGTCATTAGTCCCGATTTATCGTGACGGTTAAGGGCGAACTCCATCGCCATGTTTCCTGTTTACAATGCACCTTGCCGAAAGCCCCGACCTTTGGCCGGGGAGCTTGACCGTTAGAGAATTTAAGAATAGAGAACTTTATTCAGAAAAATCAAGCCTGGTCACACCCGGAAACAGATTATTTTGTCATACGGATCTTCTATAATAAAAACATGTTGGACATACTTGATATGGTTAAAGTAACCTTCCCTGTATCAGGTGTTGAGACCTATATATTTGTCCCGCCTATAGTTGCCTTTCTGATCTCTTTCTTTACCTCGATGGCCGGGGTGTCAGGGGCGTTTCTGTTACTTCCCTTTCAGATAAGCGCCCTCGGGTTTACCACGCCGTCGGTAACTTCTACAAATTTTCTTTATAACCTTGTCGGTATCCCAGGCGGTGTTTACCGTTATACCCGGGAGGGGAGGATGGCATGGCCGCTTACCGTCTGCATTGTCCTCGGCACACTCCCCGGCGTTTTCGTCGGCTACTATATAAGGATAAGATACCTGCCGGATCCAGGGGACTTCAAGTTCTTTGTCGGCCTTGTTCTTCTGTATATCGGCTACCGGCTTCTTCTAAGCATGGGGAATAAATCGCTAAAAAACAGGGCAGGGGCAGGACAGGAGTTCAGGATAACGGATGTCTCATACAGCCTGCGAAGGGTCAGTTTGAGGTTCTGCGGTGAAGAGATATCCTTCAGCGTCCTGCTTGTTTTTTCCTTTTCTCTGCTTGTTGGAATAATCGGCGGCATTTACGGCATCGGTGGTGGGGCTATTATCGCCCCCTTCCTTGTGAGTGTCCTTGACATCCCTGTTTATGTCTTCTCCGGCGCAGTCCTGATGGGGACATTCATGACATCCATTTTTGGACTTTTGTTTTACAGCACCCTCCCGCTTAAGGGCGGTGTGACAGCCCCTCCCGACTGGCTTCTCGGTGTACTCTTCGGGATAGGGGGGCTCTGCGGGATGTACCTTGGTGCAAGGGTACAGAGGCACGTGCCCACCAGTGCAATAAAACTGATCCTTGCTCTGGTGGTCCTGCTTGTTTCAGGGAAGTATATACTGCAGTTTTTCAGATAATAACATCCTCCCATCTCTATCTTCCGGTCTCTTTCAGGATGCTGCCCTTCTTTTTTATGAGCCTGATGGAAAAATAAAAAAGTAAGACCCCAGCGAGGACTACCTGCCAGAAGGTCTCCATTTCAAACACGCCATTCTGAACAATATCCTCAAAACTCTTCATAAACACATAATATAACGAAATAACAAACAGGGTCGTATACTCCCGGGAGATGACACTTTTAACGGAAAACTCCAAATCAGGAGACCTCCAGTTCTTAAATCTCGGTATAAAGGCAGGCGTCCTTTCAGCCCATTTCAGATATGCATTTTTAAACTTTCTTCTAAGAAATTCCTCTTCGGCAAACATAATCCTTTCATAGTAGAGCCAGAATATCAGTAACGATACACCTACACACCAGAGAGATTTTGAAAACATTACCATACCCAGCCATATCAGGGAATTCCCTAAATAGATGGGGTGTCTGACAATGGAATACATACCCCCGGTGTTCAGCTTCTCTGCTTTCTGTTTCCTGGTATTCCTCCCGGATGTACCCCCGGGAACATATCCAACGGTCAGAATCCTTACTACAAGTCCTGTAATACTTATAAGAAGACAGAATACGTCCCAGAGATCTGCAACAGGTGAGTCTTTTCCGGGAGGTAAAATGGAAATAACGACCAATGGCAGGACCAGCAGCGGAAGATAGCTTCTCCACCTGAAGAGTTTATTGCCTGATTTTTCAAATTCTTCCTTTAATGGCATAGACTATATCATAACAGAATGGCGGTTTTTATGGCTTCACGCCCAAATCTGCCGATTTAAAAACTATGGATCAACTCCAAAAGGGCAGCTGAAATCATAAGGATTCGATGTTATAGGCTATGGGCTGTTTATTGCTCATTAGTTCCGACATGTTCTGAAGAGGGTAAGGGGGGGGTAAAGGGTTTTATCCGGAGGTTATTTTTCTTCATTTTTCTCCTCTCTGATTGTCTGCTTCATCTTTCTGAAGCTCACGACCCCTTTTATAAGGACAAATATCCCAAAAGGGATCAGTATCCATCCGAGTAGTACAATCACAACAGAACCAAAGAACTTGATAAAAGATACCCCTGCTACAAAGAGGGTTAACGCAGTCCGGATATACGCAAGGAAAGTCCTTTCATTGGCAAGGATTGTTCGTTGAGCAGCGAGATGGTCACGCAGAAACAGATGTTCTTTCCGGCCCTTGGAGTTTTGACTCTCTCCCATTCTTTATCATCCCAAGAAGATTGGAAAATATTATTATACAATATTAACATTAACGGACTGTTGCCCAAACAATAACTGTCACCCCTGAAATTTACTCAATTTGGGTATGAAATTCAGGTATAATAGATGGAAATGTTTGGTTATACCCGGACTGCTCGGTACCGGGGTTATAAGGGGGCAGATGATAAATGAAGGACATCCCGAAGTATCATGGATTATTCCGTGGAAAAACAAGGAGGTTTATGAATGATACCTGATTCGCCATTCTATACTCATGCCCTGAAAGTACTGAAACAATCGGCATTGTTCGGGAATCTCGGTGAACCGGTTATTCAAGACATGCTGCTGTCGTTCCGGATGGAGACCTGGAAGAGGGGGGTCATCGTAATGGATCAGGATAAAACCGACCAGAGCTTCTATGTGTTGATATCAGGACGCGTGAAGATTACACGAATCAACCCTGATACGGGCAGGGATTTCACCCTTGTTCTTTTGGGTCCCGGAGACGGCTTTGATGTGGTCTCTCTTCTTGACGGCAAGAGACACAATATATCCGTAGTGGCCCTGGATGACATTGAGGTCGTGTCATCTCCCATTGGTACCATACATGACTGGATAGAAAAACACCATGAATTCAACAAGGCATTCCTGCCTTACCTTGGGAAACAGTTGCGTCAGATATCCGACCTTGCATCTGATCTGGCGCTCCATGATACAGAGACCCGTTTAGCTAAACTCTTCCTCCAGCATACAACTCAGAGCAATCCTCATCCACGGTTGAAGCTCATCCACGATCTCTCTCATGAAGAGCTGGCCAGCATGATCGGCTCTGTCCGGGTGGTCGTGAACAGGCACCTGCAGGAGCTTAAAAGGGAGGGAATCATCACCGTCCGCAGGGGACATTTGGAAGTTAGGGAATTACATGCCCTGATGGAAAAAATCGAGGAACACCTGAGATTGAAGGGAAAAGGAATAGAAAATACGCCTATTCACCACAGCGAAGGCTACAAAGACCGCGGAGAAAACCCACAAAAAACAGATACGGAAATTAAGTAGAGCCTGTGTATAAAGTCGAACAGTTGTCGTTTTTCTGTCATTCCCCGAAAGCGTTCGAGATTGCGGGAATGACAAATAACCGTAGTTTATAAACAGACACTACGTCAAGCTCTCCGGCCAAAGGTCGGGGCTTTCGGCAAGGGGCATTGTAACCAGACAAACAGACTGAAAATATGAGAAATGCAGGACAGGGGGGTCTTTAAGTCAGTGAAAGTTTCTCTGTAAATCAGCCCCTCCCCTGGCATGTTTCAGGTACAAATGGATACAGAGCTGCCCGGGCACGGCAAAACCGGGTTGTGGGTAAAGTTTTTCGCTTTATGTAACCTAAGTAGCAGAAGAAAGGCGCAATGCGGGTTTATTATTAATGAACTCCGGATTACAAAGGGGCACTAAAGGCGTTGTTGTTTATCAACCCGGGAATAAATTCAGGGCCTCTTTTCCGGAGACTCTGAAGCAGTGCCGTATAGGGTTCAGCACAGGATTTGTAATAACGCTTTCGGGGTATTTTTATTAAGACCATTTCATGATGGCATCGGAAAAAATCGATCTCCTGCATCGTAGAGGGTACGCCCAATGCTCAACGTATCATATGTATGCCTCCGCTTGGGCGACACCACTACTATTCTTTGTATATCGGTATATCGAATTTTTACTTAGCCATCCTAAAACGGTACGATGGACTTTTTACGAGTCCATCGTACCAAAAACTAAATAAGGCAAAAAACAAAATCAGTAAAAACAGGCAGACTATGCCTGAGGAGCAAAAAATTCAGTGATATTCTGTAAGGAGGAACAAATAATGAAGAAAAGGGCTTTTATAATTTCGTTTGCCCTGTTATTCACAGGTCTGGTTATGGGACTCATTTTATCATCAAACCTTGGTATCCAGCAACTGGGCTTTTCACAGGAAACCGGCATACCCCCTTCTGCAACAAACTTTCTTGGTAAGCTAAGCACGTCTCTCTCCGAGGTTGCAGGAGCAGTAAAACCATCGATTGTTAACATATCCACCACAATGACTGTCACCAGCAAAGGCACGCCCTTTGGTGGCTTCTCCAACGATCCCTTCTTCAGGAAGTTCTTCGGCCCTAACTTGCAGCCCTTTAGCCACGAAAGGAAATTCAAGGAATCCGCCCTTGGCTCCGGCGTAATCATAACAAAGGATGGTTATATCCTGACGAATAACCATGTAGTAAAAAATGCGGACACGATTAAGGTAATCCTCAATGACAAGAGAGAATACAAGGGTAAGGTCATCGGGTCTGATCCAAAGACAGACCTTGCGGTAGTCAAGATCGATGCAAAGGGCCTTCCAGCCATCAAGATAGGAGATTCCGATAAATTGACGGCAGGTGACATGGTCCTGGCCATCGGGAATCCCTTTGGTCTCAGTCAGACCGTCACAATGGGTATAGTAAGCGCTGTTGGGAGGTCTAATGTCGGTATAGCGGATTATGAGGATTTTATACAGACCGATGCTGCCATAAACCCCGGCAACTCCGGTGGCGCTCTGGTGAATAGCAAGGGGGAACTGGTCGGGATAAATACCGCCATATTCTCCACCAGTGGCGGTTATATGGGGGTAGGCTTTGCCATTCCGTCAAACATGGCTAAGAGGGTCATGGAGAGTATAACCAAATACGGGAAGGTCATCCGTGGATGGCTCGGCGTAACCATCCAGAACCTGACACCTGATATTGCAAAACACCTCGGCATTAAGCAAAAGAGAGGTGCCCTCGTTACCGATGTCATTAAGGACAGTCCTGCCGGCAAGGCGGGGTTTAAACGTGGCGACCTTATAGTAGAGTTTGACGGCAAGCCCGTTACCGATACCACGGAACTCAGAAACAGGGTAGCACAGACACGTCCCGGCAAGATAGTAGAGGTAAAGGTGATCAGGGACGGCAAGGAAAGGGTATTGACGGTAACCATTAGTGAATTAGCCGAGAAGTTGACCGCTACAGTTAAAAAGGAATACAAGAATGTCTTAAAGGGTGTTTATGTTCAGGACCTTACTCCGGCAATCAGGAATAGCCTGAATATCCCCCAAGCGCTAACAGGTGTCATTGTCACGAATATTGACGGCAACAGCCCTGCATTCGGGATACTGCATCAGCGTGACGTGATCCTTCAGATTAATAAAAAGGCTATCAAAAGCTCACAGGATTACGAAAAAATGGTCTCCGGAATAGGCCCCGATGACAGCGTGCTGCTCCTGATATACAGGGCAGGAGGGTATATCTATATTACGATAAATCCATAACCCTCTGGATGAAGAAGATAACAATAAAACAAATCTGATGTCTGATCCAAGGAGGTTGCCGATGAATGATATCAATCGTATCCTTGTAGTGAGCAGAATGACCAGATACTGCCGGAAAGCCGTTCATTTCGGGGTCTCACTATCCCAAAAATACGGCTCTGAACTCTATGTCATCCACGTGATTCATAATCCTTTTTCGCTTGAGGGATGGAACCTGCCGGTTCCGTCCCTGGCGGAAGAATACAAAAGGATTCAGAAGGACGCAAAAAAAGAACTGGATACAATCATAGCTCAGGAAAAACAGAAAGGCATGTCTATAAAAGAACTGGTCAGAGAGGGTCAGCCTACCGAGGAAATCCTTAAGGTTGTCAGGGAAGAGGGGATAGACCTCATCGTCATGCTTGCCCATGAAGAGGGACATCTGGAACACTTCCTTTTCGGACGCAGTAACAAGGATATCATCCGGAAGGTTCCCTGTTCCATTCTCCTGGTGAAGAAGGAACCCGAACCTGTGGCATTTTGATAGTGGTACGCTGCAAAGGATTTAAAGCGAGATAATGAGTCTGTTGCAGAAACAGAGAAACCGGGTACTGTCTGCATCCTGTGCAAATTTTCTGAAGCGAGAGAGGAGAAGAGTACATGGGAAACATATTTAAGGCCTATGATATAAGGGGCTCATATCCCGATAAACTGGATGAACCAACAGCGGAAAGGATCGGAGCGGCATTTGTTCATCTGCTGAGTGCCCGGAGAATTGTTGTTGGACGGGATATGCGCCTATCCTCCCCAGCCCTTGCAAAGGCATTCATCAGAGGGGCAATGGAATCAGGAGAAGTGGTAACCGATATCGGCATGACCACCACCCCCTTGCTTTACTACGCCATAATCGAGGGGAAGTTTGACGGTGGGGCCATGGTTACGGCATCCCACCTGCCCGGCAAATTCAATGGCTTTAAACTCTGCCGTGAAGAGGCAATCCCTTTGAGCGGAGAGCATGGACTGCCTGCCCTGGAGCGTCTGGTTAAAGAAAAGCCATCCCAACAATCAGAACAAACCCCTGCCGGTTCCTTACAGGTAAGTAATATACTGGATAAGTACCTGGATAAACTGAGCACCTTTGTCCAGGCCCCGCAACCATTAAAGGTTGTGGTTGATGCAGGAAATGGTATGGCCGGGCTGGATGTGCCTGCATTACTCGGGAGATTCCCCCTTTGGCGATTCACTCCCATGTACATGGAGCCTGACGGAAGATTTCCTCACCACATAGCCAATCCCCTTCTGCCCTCTACCACAAGGGAATTACAGGCGTTGGTGTTAAAGGAAAAGGCCGATATCGGGGTGGCGTTTGATGGAGATGCCGACCGGTGCGGTTTCATAGATGAAAAGGGTGAGAGAATCCCCGAGGATTTAGTGACTGCACTTATCGCTGGTTTTCTTCTTGCAAAGGAACCCGGGGCAACAATCCTCTATGACCTGCGTTCAAGCCGGATTGTCCCTGAGACCATTATCCGCCTTGGAGGAAAGGCGATACGCTGCCGTGTAGGTCACGCCTTTATCAAGGCACGGATGCGGGAAGAGAATGCCATCTTTGCCGGTGAACTCTCGGGTCATTATTACTATCGCGATATGGGATTTACCGACAACGGCATCCTCACCATGGTCCAGATGCTGAATCTCTTATCTTTAAAAGGTATGCCTCTTTCCCAGTTGGTAAAACCTCTTAGAAAATATTACTCGTCAGGCGAGATAAATATGCAGGTAAAGTATAAGGATGCCATCTTTGCTGCCCTGGAGGCTAAGTACAGGGATGCCGGAAAGGATCATCTGGACGGATTAACTGTACAGTACAATGACTGGTGGTTCAATCTCAGGACATCCAACACCGAACCCGTCGTACGGCTCAACATGGAGGCCAATGATAAGAAAACCATGGAAGAAAAGAGGACAGAGGTTTTGAAGATTATGATGGAAACAGATCCTAAGGTGATGCTGAAGTCATAGGGATAAAAGAATGGTTCCAGCCGTTTCAATCGTTTCAGCCGTTTAAGGGGGGGGAAGACATGGGGGTAGTAATATAGTTTCAGCCGTTTCAGCAGTTTGGAAGACATATAGCTGTTCTATATTTTTGTCATACCCGAAGTCTGTAGTCGGGTATCCAGAAGTTACTGAAAACAATAGATTCCGGCTTAAGAACTGCCGGAATGACAGATAGAGAGACTGACTTTATACACAGACTCTAAATAAGGAGGATACGTAATGGAGACAGCGATCAAGGTAATCAGGGCGAGAGAGATATTGGATTCGAGGGGAAACCCGACTGTAGAGGTCGATATAGAGCTGAATTGCGGCGCAAGGGGACGTGCAGCGGTTCCCTCCGGCGCCTCTACCGGGGTTCACGAAGCAGTTGAATTAAGGGATGGAAACCCGAAAAAGTATGGGGGTAAAGGCGTCCTGAAGGCCGTTGATAACGTCAACAACGTGATAGCCGGGGCACTCGCCGGGCAGGATGTCCTGAATCAGGCATTGCTGGATAAATTAATGATCGATCTTGACGGGACTTCCAACAAGGGCAGGCTCGGAGCCAACGCAATACTGGGCGTCTCCATGGCCGCTGCGCGTGCGGCAGCTTCAGTACTGGATATCCCCCTGTATAAATATCTCGGTGGGTCAAATGCCGTCCTCTTGCCGGTTCCCATGATGAATATAATGAACGGAGGAGTTCATGCGAACTGGCAGAGTGCGGATTTCCAGGAATACATGATCGTGCCGTATGGGGCGCCTGGTTTCAGGGATGCCCTGAGGTGGGGAAGCGAGACATACCACGCCTTAAAGGATGTATTGAAGAAAGAGGGCCTTAGCACAGGCGTCGGCGATGAGGGCGGATTTGCACCGAAGGTATCCTCGAATGAAGAACCTCTCGATCTTATCATCAGGGCCATTGAACAGGCCGGGTACGAACCGGGCAGGGATATAGGCATTGCCGTGGACCCGGCATCGAGTGGTTTTTATAAGGAAGGCAGGTACCTGCTCAGAACAGAGGGCAGAGAGTTAACCGCCGGAGAGATGGTAGAGAAATACGACTCACTGGTCACAAAATATCCCATCGTGGTACTGGAAGACGGACTGGCAGAGGACGATTGGGAGGGATGGAAGATATTAAACAGCAGGCTTGGCAGCAGGATAGAACTCGTGGGTGATGACCTCTTTGTAACAAACATCAAACGCATCGAACGCGGAATAAAAGAGGACGTTGCCAATGCGGTGTTAATAAAGCTGAACCAGGTCGGTACTGTTTCAGAGACGGTTGCAGCGGTGAGGCTGGCGCAGAAATACGCCTGGGGCGCCATGGTCTCCCACAGGAGCGGAGAGACAATCGATTCCTTTATCGCTGACCTCACCGTTGCCATGGGGACCGGCCATCTGAAATCCGGGGCGCCCTGCCGTGGAGAGAGGGTTGAGAAGTATAATCAACTCATGAGGATCGAGGATGAACTAAGAGAGGCAGCGGTTTTTGCCGGGAGAGGTGCATTTGTGAGATGAAAATAAACCTTAATAATCCCTTAAAAGCCGAAAATCTTCCTCTCTCTTAATCCCCTTTCCTGTCTGCATACAACGTACAGGCAGGCACCAGGGGATGAGAAATATGACTTTTAAAAAGGAGGAATATCATGAAGAAAATAGCCATTAACGGTCTGGGCCGCATTGGACGGCTGGTGTTACGCCATTTCCTGTCCAGTCCGCCCGGCAATCTGGAAATCGTAGCAGCCAACGACCTGACGCCGCCGGAGGAACTTGCATATCTGGTGCGTTATGATTCCGTACACGGGGTCGCTTCTTTCCCTGTTAAAGCCGGTCCGGATTATCTCCAGCTCGGGTCGCAGAGATTGACCATTCTGAGCGAAAAGAACCCCTCAGCCCTTCCATGGAGGTCCCTTGGCGTTGATATTGTATTGGAATGTACAGGTCTTTTCAGGAAACGGGAAGATGCTGCAAAACACATAGAGGCCGGGGCCTCTGTGGTTATCATCAGTGCACCTTCCGAAAGTGCAGACCTGACCGTCGTGATGGGGGTAAACGAAAAGCTGTACAACCCACGGGAACATCATGTTGTTTCGAATGCCTCGTGCACGACGAATTCCCTTGCCCCGGCGGTTAAGGTACTGAACGATGCCTTCGGGATCGAATACCTTATGGCCACAACCATCCATGCATACACCGCCAGCCAGGCAATCGTGGACCGTCCCGCACGCAAGAGGCGAAGGGGCCGCGCTGCAGCAGTTTCCCTGATACCTACTTCAACCGGAGCGGCAAAGGCCACCGCCCTGGTTATCCCGGAACTGAAAGGCAAAATGGATGCCATTGCGGTGAGGGCACCAATCCCGGACGGCGCAATAACAGACATCGTGGCGCACCTGAAAAAGGATGTCTCGGTAGAGACGGTAAATGCCGCCCTGAAAGATGCAGCCGATGGAGCGCTTAAGGGTATACTGGATTATAATGACGATGAGATCGTGTCCGCAGATATTATCAGTAATCCGCACTCCGGAATCGTGGATGCCCCCTCTACCAGAGTGATTATGGACAGGGCCGTCAAGGTGCTGGTCTGGTATGACAATGAATACGGGTATTCAAGGCGATTGCTTGAACTGGCGTCCTATATCGTTGGGAAGGATTAGTTGTAGAATGAACCGATATTGCGGCGGGTAAAACCCACGGCACTGCTTTTAAATACTTCACGGGGAAAGGTGGTTGATACCAAAGCGGTCTCCACCGCCCTGCGTGAAGGCCGGCTCGGTGGGGCGGCCTTGGATACCTTCGAGGGTGAAGAGGTATGGATTGAAGAGGAATTTCTCAAACGCGATGAACTGGCGGCCATCCCGCTGAGGGAGGCCATGGAGAGTTTTTCCATCCTGCGTTCGGAGCGTGCTATCCTTACGCCCCATAACGCATTTAATACAAGAGAGGCCATGGACCGTATCCTTGTAACAACCGCTGAAAACCTCAAGGCGTATTTCAGCGGTAATCCAGAAAATATAATTGCCTGAACCGACTGTTGCACAAATCAAAAAAGCAGCAAAATGTTATTCTGAGACCTTAGTCAGAGAAGCTTTAAAGCTATTGCAGATGGAGATGCCTGAAAAAACAAAAAACTCAGCTATGTCCCGGATATCGATACTGAAACATATAAAGGACATCCTACGGATCATTTATTCAAAAGAAACGGCTCATGAACTCTCAGACAGTCTGAAAACCCTGATGGACTCATATGGAGAGAGCGAGTTAATTGTTGAGAAAAGGAAAAAATACAACAACCATGTTGTGCTGAATGAAAAAGATGCCGTCCTCATTACCTACCCCGATACGATATACACGACAGGTGAAAAACCCCTCTTCACCCTTCACCGTTTCTTAAAGAAACATCTAAAGGATGCCGTGACCGGTGTTCATATAGTATCCTTTTTCCCCAGCAGTTCAGACGGGGGATATGCGGTCATAAATTATAAAGAGGTGGACCCCCGTTTCGGGACATGGGAGCATATCCGGAAAATTGCGCAGGACTACCGTTTGATGGTCGACCTGGTTATGAACCATGTATCAAGCAAATCGGCGTGGTTCAAGGGGTTCCTGAAAGGTGATAAGCAATACAGGGATTATTTTATCGTAAGTGACAATAAAATAGAAATGCCGGAGGTCTTCCGGCCCCGGGAGGCCCCTTTGTTTACCGGATTCAATACTGCCATGGGGAAAAAGTATGTGTGGACAACTTTTAGTGCGGATCAGGTAGACCTCAACTACAAAAATCCTGCGGTTCTTCTTGAGATAGTTGATGTGTTTTTGTTTTACCTCTCTCAGGGGGCCGAGATTATACGCCTGGATGCTGTCGGCTATATATGGAAAGAACCGCATACCAGATGCGTAAACTTGTCAAAAACACATCAAATTGTTAAACTCTTACGAAGAGTACTGGAGTACGTTGCACCCTACGCGCTCATCCTGACAGAGGCTAATTTTCCGTATAAGGACAATATATCCTATTTTGGTGAAGGACACGAGGCAAATATGGTGTATCAGTTTTCCCTCCCCCCGCTTGTGCTGGATGCCTTTGCACGGCATGATACCGGGCACATACAGGAAGAAACCAACAAAACCAGGCAGGATCTTCTGTTTTTTGACTTTCTTGCATCCCATGACGGCATAGGGCTGTCAGGCGCAAGGGGAATACTTGACGGCAAAGAACTCTTAAGCCTGGTACAAATGGCAAAGGCACATGGTGGTTTGATATCATATGAGTTGAAAGACGGTACGGAAGTATCATATGAGCTTAACATCAGCTATTTCGATGCCGTTAATGACCCGGCTCAGGCAAGTGATCCACTTGCAGTTAAGAGGTTTATTGCATCGCAGGCTGTTATGCTCGTCCTGAAGGGTGTTCCCGGCATCTACATACACAGTTTGTTAGGCTCCGGGAACTATTACAAGGGGGTAGAGGATACGGGTATAAAGCGGATGATTAATCGTGAGAATATCCCTGCCGATGTTATCGACAGGGATCTGTCGGACATTCGTTCACTCAGATATCAGGTCTTCAGAGGATATTTGCACCTGCTGAATGTACGAAAAAAAATATCCTCATTTCACCCTGCCGGTACCAGAGAAGTACTCAATATTGACAAGAGGTTACTGACCATTGTGAGACAGTACAGGGACAAGGCGGTTCGGGTGGTGATAAATGTGAGTAAAGATATTATCTTCCTGCCTGAATATCAAGGGGATTTTGATCTAATCAGTTGCAAGATATTTGAAGGAAAAGTGCCCCCGTACGGGGTATTTTTTTTGATAACCAAAATAAAAGGGAGTTGATATGATTTATACAATTACTCTTAATCCTGCCATGGACCGGACACTCCGGGTTGAGAAGATACGGCCTGATGACTCCAACCGGATTGTAAAAGAGCAGAGGTATGCGGGCGGCAAGGGGATTGACGTATCCAGGGTTCTGACAACCCTGGGGCTTGTCAATAAGGCCCTCGGACTTGTAGGTGGATTTGCAGGTGAAGAACTGGAAGGACGGCTTCTCAACGAGGGGATTGCCTGTGATTTTGTCAGGATCCCGGGCGAAACACGCACCAATATCGTCATCAATGAGGCAAGTACAGGGAACCAGACCGTCTTCAATGCCAGGGGGCCGGAGATCAGGCCCTATGAACTGATGCAGATGATCCATAAGGTGGAAAAGGTCGAAGATCCTGAAACAGTTGTCATCAGCGGAAGTCTCCCTCCCGGGGTCAATCCGGAGATCTACCGCAAAATTATCGAGATATTCAAAGAAAGAGGGGCAAGGGTCATACTGGATACCGACGGAGATGCCCTGAGTATGGGTATCCATGGTCTTCCCGACGTTATCAAGCCCAATATTCACGAACTGGGCCGGTTGGTGGGACGGGAGTTACAGAAAAAGGACGAGATCATCAGTGCCGCAACCAGTCTCCTTAAGCAGGGGATAGGGATTGTCCTTGTTTCCATGGGGGCTGAGGGTATTCTTCTAATTGCAGAAAAAGAGCAATACATGGCTTCTCCCCCCCAAGTGAAAGTAGAAAACACAATCGGCGCCGGGGATTCCGCGGTAGCCGGGTTCGTCTACGGACTGTCCAAGGGAAAGGCCCTGAAAGAGGCCCTTACCTATGCAGTGGCTGCCGGGACTGCCACGACATTGAGACCCGGAACGGCATTGTGCCGGAAAGAGGATTTTCTGAAACTGGTTCCACAAATAAAAATCCGCTTAACAGGAGATAAATATGACCCCCAATAGCCGGTTCGGTGAAGAGGGAATCCCTGCATGAACCCTGATTCCCCATTCTATGCCCATACCCTGAAGGCGCTGAGGCAATCGGAATTATTCGGCAGGCTTGATGAAGCCGTCATCCAGGAGATGCTGCTCTCCTTTCAGCGGGAGACCTGGCCGAAGAAATCCATTGTAATGCACCCGGAACAGACTACCCGGAGATTTTATGTGGTTATTTCGGGCAGGGTAAAAATGACGAGGGTCAATCCTGATACGGGGAGAGAGTTTACCATCTTTCTTCTTGAGACCGGAGATGCTTTCGACGTGGTTTCCCTTCTCGATGGAAAGAAGCACAACGTATCGGTGATTGCACTGGATGACATCGAGGCCCTCACGGCCCCCTTTGATACCATCCACGAGTGGATCGAACGGCATCCCTCTTTTAACAGGGGATTTCTTCCTTATATCGGTAAACTGATCCGACAGCTGACCAATCTCGCCTCTGATCTGGCGCTGCTTGATACCGGGACCCGTCTGGCCAAGCTGTTACTCAGGCACACGACCCAAGGCACTCCTTATCCACGTTTGAAGCTCATAAACGACCTCTCTCATGAAGAATTAGCCGGTATGATCGGGTCTGTCCGGGTGGTTGTGAGCAGGTACCTGCAGGATCTCAAAAAAGAAGGAATTGTTATTGCGCGGAGGGGGCAACTGGAAGTTAATAAGATACATGCATTAGTGGAAAAGATCGAGAACTATCGGGGTTTCAAGGATAAGTAATACCTGAACTAAGCGATTTTAATCTGTGCTCCCCTGCCTGCATGAGAAAGAACCATGTTTTTTTACTTCTGCAACTTAGGTAGCAGAAACGCAGGGGCACATGGGTGTATCGTTAAATATCACGGTTGACAATGTGAACCGCAAAAAACTATCAAGGAGGCAAGGTATGCCGGAGAAACAGGATCTGATAGTGGCTATTTACAACACCCACACAGAGGCTGAGAAGGGGGTTAAAGAACTCCAGAAATCAGGGTTTGACATGAAGAAAATCTCCATCATAGGGAGGGACTATCACTCAGAGGAAGATGTAATAGGTTATTACAACACGGGCGACCGCGTGAAATACTGGGGAAAGTTAGGTGCCTTCTGGGGAGGCTTCTGGGGCCTTCTGTTTGGGTCTGCCCTGTTCTTTGTTCCCGGCATCGGCCCCATTGCCGTCGGTGGTCCGTTGGTGTCGTGGATTATTGCCGCGCTTGAAGGTGCTGTTGCCATTGGTGGGTTGAGCGCCATTGGCGCCGCACTTTACAGCATCGGTATTCCGAAGGACAGTATTGTCAAGTACGAAACCGCTTTAAAGGCCAATAAGTTCCTCGTCATATTCCACGGATCAGGAGAGGATGTGGAAAAGGCACGGGGACTACTGAAGGCCTCCGAGGCAATTGTTCATCATCGGTAGATTGACCACGGGAAGGCCGGGAGGAAAAAACCGATGGAGAAAACTTCTCCATCGCGCCAAACCGGCCTTGCCTTCCCTGAACCCTGGTGAAACAGGGGCACGGCTCAAGCTGTCCAACATGGACACGAGCAAAATCAAGTTTCTCTATATCAACTGTTAAATCACGAAGGAGGCAGGCAAGATGAAAAAAACAATTACAACCATTCTATCAGCAGGTATCTTAATGTTAAGTCTGATGACCTCAGGCACTGTCTTCGCACAGGTTATCCACGAAAAGGTCACTGTCAGCCCCGTCAGAAGCCTTACCGCCGGTGAAGAGTCAATCATCTCATCTGCAGCGGTCAAGGTCCTGCGGCACATAGCCCAGGCCAGGGCGGACATCCACGAAAAGGATCTGAGTCATGCCAAGGGAGAGCTGAAACAGGCCCTGACGCTGATTGACATCATAAGGGCAACACTGCCGACAGCCAGGGTAAAAGACCACATCTGGGTGGCAAAAAAGCACCTCTCTTATGAGGACACTGAATCGGTTATACCGGATTTGATCCCAATCTATAGCTCTCTAAATGAGATAGAAGATATTGTTCCGGTGAGTAAAGCCAGGGAACATATCAACAAGGCCAGGGAACATCTGAAGAGAGGAAACAAGAAAGGCGCAAAAGAGGAGCTGGAATTGGCTGATAAGTCCTTAGTCTATAGTGAGGTTGATCTGCCGCTCTCTTATACGGAAACGCATATCACAGACGCCCAGGGGTTTCTGGCCAAAGATGAACCCCAAAAGGCAGCGGAGGCATTAAAGGCAGCAGAGGATGGTGTCCAGTTCGTAGATGTTGATATCCAGTCACCGATGATACAGGCAAAGAAAAGTCTCTGGAAAGCAACAAAAGACTATCTGGCTGGAGATATGACCGCCGTCAAAAAAGACCTGAAAGAGACGAAGACCGCCTTAAGAAAAGCGACCAACAGTGTAGATACCAAAACCAAAGTAAAAGTTACAGGACTTCTGAAAGATATTGAGGCCATCGAAGGTGAAGTGGACAAAGGTGCAAAGGCAACAGGCCGGGGACTGAAGGACCTCTACGAAAGGGCTAAAACCATCACGCTGGAAACCGTCAATCTGTTTCAGGCCGGTAGTACAAACTGAGGCGGCAAATATCAAACTAAGGGAAGTGTTGTATTGTCCGAAGGACTCCGGACCCCTTCGGAGGTGAGGGAGATCAACTTATTTTTCCTGTAGTTATTCGCTTCTGCCACTGTTCAGGCAGTTGAAAGTTTTATGTAAGACAGTTCAGATGAATAAAAACGTAAAAACAGAAAAACTCGGCCTCAAGGAACTCATCGCCATGGGTGTAGGCGGTATGGTGGGAGGCGGCATATTTTCCGTCCTCGGCCTGTCCGTAGCACTGGCAGGTCATGCTGCGCCCGTCGCCTTTATCCTTGGCGGTGTCATTGCCTCTCTGACCGGGTTTTCCTATACCAGACTCGGCCTGGTCTTTCATTCGGACGGCGGCAGCTTTACGTATCTGGAACGTGCATTCAGCCAAAGGAACATTGCCGGGATCGGTGGCTGGATGCTCGTGGCGGGATATATCGGGACAATGGCCCTCTATGCCTTCACCTTCGGGGTTTATGGAACGGCCATGTTTGGTGCAAAGGTACATGTTCAAGCCATGCACCACCTGCTGCAATCCCTGATTCTTCTTCTCTTCATGGGGATCAATCTTTACGGAATCAAAGCGGCAGGAGAGAGCGAAGACCTGATAGTTATGGTCAAGGTACTGATCCTCTCTCTTTTTGCGGTTGCCGGTCTTTTCTATATCAGGGCGGATCACCTTGTGCCCTTTTTCAACATGGGCGGCAGAGGTGTCATGATGGGTGCGGCCCTCGTCTTTGTGGCCTATGAGGGGTTCGAGTTGATCCCGAATGCGGTAAATGAAATGAAGGACCCCGGCAGGGACCTCGGCAGGGGGATTATGATATCCATCAGCGTCACAATCGTCATCTATATCCTTGTTTCCCTGGTTGCGGTGGGCAACCTGTTACCCGCGCAGATCAGCAAATACAAGGAGTATGCCCTTGCAGTGGCGGCAAAACCGTTCCTGGGCAAGCCGGGCTTTATGCTGATAGGTCTGGGGGCGCTGCTTTCCACCGCATCCGCCATTAATGCCACCATGTTTGGTACCGCACGCCTTGCAATGGTGATGTCCCAGGACTCCGACCTTCCGCAGGTATTCTCACACAGGGAGCGCAGGAACGATATCCCCTATGTGAGCCTGATATTTATCACTGCCCTGACACTTCTGTTTGTAAATACAACGGATCTGACAATCATATCATCATTTGCCAGTTCCACCTTCCTGCTGCTCTTTGCGGCAATCAACCTGTCGGCTATAAGACTCCGGAGACGGATTGGTATCAATATGGTTATACCCCTGTCAGGCCTGATCCTGTCACTTTTATCCTGGCTGGTCTTATGCGTTTATCTTTATGGGTCATACCGGAGGGGCCTTGTATGGATAGGTGCAGTTTATCTGTGTGTCGTAGTGGCGGAACTGTTCTTCAGTGAACGAAGATTGTTTTTTAAAAGGAGGTAAACATGGCAAAAACCGAGGATTACGAAAAGCTATCGGTAGATGAAACACTTAAGGCACTACAGGCAGACAAGGAGAAAGGACTTGCGCCGGAAGATGCTAAAAAAAGATTAGAGCAATACGGCTACAACGAAATCCCGGAAAAAGAGGAATCGGCATTTCACAGGGTCTTCAGGCGCTTCTGGGGACCGATTCCGGGAATGATAGAGGTTGCGGCATTGCTCTCTGCAGTGGTCCGCAGATGGGAGGATTTCACAATAATAATGATCCTGCTCCTCACCAATGCATTCATAGACTTATGGCAGGAGTCAAAGGCATTAAATGCCTTAAAGGTATTGAAAAACAAACTTGCGAAACAGGCGCTCGTTTTGCGGGATGGAAAGTTTCAAACAGTAGATGCCAGAGAGTTGGTTCCGGGAGACACTATAAAGGTAAAGATCGGGGACCTTGTCCCGGCGGATGTAAAACTCATTGCGGGAGATTATATACAGGCCGACCAGTCGGCGCTGACAGGTGAGTCATTGCCTGTCAGCAAAAAGGTCGGGGATGTTGCATATTCCAATTCCATAATAAAGCAGGGGGAGATGATGGCGGTAGTCACCAACACGGCGCTGAATACCTTCTTCGGTAAAACCGTAGCGCTTGTGGCAAAGGCCCAGAGAGAAGAGAAGAGCCATTTCCAGAAGGCGGTTATTCAGATAGGCAATTACCTGATTGTCATCACGATATTCCTGGCGGCAATTATCCTGATCACCGCAATGTTCAGACATGAAGATATGCTCGAGATACTGAGGTTTACCCTTATCCTGACGGTCGCTGCAATCCCGGTTGCACTGCCTGCGGTGCTGTCCGTGACAATGGCGGTCGGGGCCATGAACCTGGCAAAGAAACAGGCGATCGTAAGCCGCCTTGTCTCTATTGAGGAGCTTGCCGGAGTTGATGTCCTCTGTTCCGACAAGACCGGGACCTTAACCCAGAACAAGATGACCGTCTCTGATCCCGTACCCTTTGGGGGGCACACGGTAAAAGAATTAATGCTCTATGCAGCGCTTGCATCAAAGGAAGAGAATAAAGACCCGATAGAAACCCCCATATTTGAGTACATAGAAAAGACAGGACAAACAGAAGAGTTAACCCGGTATCAACAGGTAAAGTTCACACCCTTTGATCCTGTAAGCAAAAGGACAGAGTCGATTGTGAAGTCGGGCGATAAAACCTTTCTGGTTACCAAGGGGGCATCTCAGGTAATACTGGGACTAAGCGGCGAGCAGATAAATCAAGAGGAAATCTTAGGAAAGGTGGAGGATTTTGCAGAGAAGGGATTCCGGACTCTGGGTATTGCGGTAAAAGAACCGGAGGCTGAAAACTTTGACTTTATAGGACTGCTCCCGCTTTTCGATCCGCCGCGGGAAGACTCGAAGGCAACAATAAAAGAAGCGATGAACCTCGGGTTAGACGTTAAGATGGTCACAGGAGACAATATAGCCATTGGTAAACAGATAGCAACTGTTTTAGGAATCGGCGACAACATCTTTGATGCCAGAGACCTCAGGGGAGCAAGCAACAAAGAGCTTATAATCCTGGGCAAGATCATATCAAAGTCGGTATTTAAAAAATTGTCTCCAAATGTATCTGAAAGGGATGTGGAGGAATTTGCAAAGGGTGTTGTAAAAGATATAGAAAAAGAGTTTGAAAATATAGAACTGCCTAAGGGCTATGTGAAGAGGCATGAATCTGAGATTATATCGGTGATAGAGGATGCCGATGGCTTTGCCCAGGTATTTCCGGAGGATAAATACCTTATCGTCGACAGGCTCCAGAAAGCCGGGCATATCGTCGGAATGACAGGTGACGGCGTCAATGACGCACCTGCATTGAAGAAGGCGGATGCCGGCATCGCAGTTTCAGGGGCGACGGATGCGGCAAGGGCTGCAGCGGATCTTGTTCTGATGGCCCCGGGGTTGTCCGTAATCGTGGATGCCATAGAAGGGGCAAGGGTCACGTTTGAGAGGATGAAGAGTTACAGTCTCTACAGGATAGCCGAGACAATCAGGGTAATCCTCTTTATGACGGCATCGATTGTCATATTCAACTTCTATCCTGTTACGGCAATCATGATTATTATCCTGGCACTCCTGAATGACCTGCCCATACTGGCAATTGCCTATGACAACACAAAGGTAGATAATGAACCTGTCAGATGGAATATGACGGAAGTGATGAGTATATCCACCATGCTCGGCATTCTGGGTGTTATTGCAAGCTTTGGAATTTTTTATATAGCTGAAGAGTATATGCACCTTTCAGCGCCGGTTGTACAGAGTTTTATATTTTTAAAACTGGCGGTGGCCGGACATCTGACAATATTTATAACACGGACGGAAGACCGTTTCTGGCGGAGACCTCACCCTGCTCCCATACTGCTCTGGGCAGCTGTTTTAACAAAAATCCTCGCAACTCTATTTGTGGTATACGGATGGTTTGTAGCCCCGATAGGCTGGAAATATGCCTTGATAGTTTGGGTGTATGCCCTTGCGTGGGCCGTAGTTAATGACTTTGTCAAGGTCTGGGCATATAAATTATTACGAAGAGATAACATTATTGCTTAAAACCGGGCTGGGTGATTTATGAAACCGGCATCCACCTGTGAGGGTTAATTTGCAATATGTGGCTCATAAACACAGGAGAAAGACATGATGGAAAATCAGAAGGTCATTAAGGTCGAAGATTATGAACGGTACGTAGGAGCAGAAACGGTTGAGCGCATACTTGGAAAGGCCGGACCACTTCGGGACCTCCATATAGTAAACATAAATTCGACATATTATGGAGGCGGGGTATCGGAGATGTTGTCGTCTTCGACCCTCCTGATGAACGGTCTGGGAATTAAGACAGGCTGGAGGATAATCCAGGGGTCTCCCGATTTCTTCAGTATTACCAAGAAAATGCATAATGCCTTGCAGGGTGGGGATATCAACCTGTCCGACCGGAAGAAAGAGCTTTATGAATTTATTATTCATGAGAATTCACTCCGGACCCATCTGGATCACGATCTCGTTATCGTCCACGATCCACAGCCCCTCCCGATGATTAACCACTACAGGAAGAAGAATCCGTGGATATGGCGATGTCACGTTGACCTTTCAAGACCAAACAGGGAAGTCTGGAACTACCTGATTCAATTCATCGGAAAGTATGATGCGGTCATTCTCAGCATCAAGGAGTATGCACAGAAACTCGGTGTGCCGCAGTTGTTCTTTATGCCGGCTATCGATCCTTTTTCCATTAAGAACCGGGAGTTGAGCGAAGATGAAATAGATGAACGGCTGAAGCACTACGGTATTCCAACCGACCTTCCCCTGGTGGTTCAGATATCCCGTTTCGACCGCTGGAAAGACCCGGAGGGCGTAATCGAGGCATTTAAACTGGCTGTTAAGAAAGTGGATTGCACCCTTGTACTTCTGGGCAATGTGGCTACAGACGACCCGGAAGGCGAAAAGGTCTATGAATCCCTGATATCAAACCGGTGTGACCGGATAATAATACTTTCCCGTCAGGACTCGGCGCTGGTGAACGCCCTTCAGCGACGGGCCGCCGTTGTTGTACAAAAATCGATTCGTGAAGGTTTCGGCCTGACGGTTACCGAGGCCATGTGGAAGGGGGCTCCGGTAATCGGAGGCAATGTCGGCGGGATACGTTATCAGATTGAGGATGGTGTCAACGGCTTTCTTGTCTCGTCCATTGAGGAGACGGCAGAGAGGATAGTGCAATTGATCAAAAACGAAAGGCTGCAGGAGCAACTTGGACACAATGCAAGAGAAAGTGTTAAGAAAAGGTTCCTGTTAACCCGTTACCTGGAACAGTACCTGGACCTGTTCAGCTCTATCGAGCCGCGTTTTATTGTAAATTATCGTCAAGGAGGATAGGCATGGCTATCAAGGCAGATAATATAGTTGTACCGTTGGATGTTCCAAAGGCAGTGAGGGAGACTTATATCAAAAATTATCTAACCATTACCGTAGAGAGCGGACGATTGATGCTCTTTGCCGGGGACCAGAAGGTCGAACACCTGAACAATGATTTTTATGCTGAAGGGATCCACCAGGATGACAGCGACCCGGAGCATCTGTTCAGAATCGCCGGCCAGGCCAAGATCGGCGTTTTTGCCACCCAGCTTGGCCTGATTGCCGGATACGGCATGGATTATCCGGATGTGCCCTACCTGGTGAAACTGAATTCCAAGACAAACCTTGTGAAGACTTCACAGGCGGACCCCTTCAGTAAGCAGTGGCTGGATGTTCAGCAGGTGATGGATTTTCGTGACAACAGCGGCCTGAATGTATTGGCAGTGGGCTATACCGTCTACCTGGGAAGTGAGCATGAAGCGGAGATATTGCATCAGGCAGCGCAGATTGTCTACAATGCGCATCAATATGGTTTGATAACGGTTTTATGGATGTATCCACGTGGCAAGGCCGTGACAGATGAGAAAGACCCCCACCTGATTGCCGGGGCCACGGGTGTGGCTGCATGTCTTGGGAGCGATTTTGTCAAGGTGAACTATCCCGAAAAGGAAGGTCATGAATCAAGAGAGATATTCAAGGAGGCCATCCTGTCGGCAGGCCGTACAAAGGTGGTTTGTGCAGGCGGGTCCAGTGATAATGTAGGGTCCTTCCTCAGGAGGCTTCACGACCAGATTCATATCAGCGGTGCTGCGGGAAGTGCTACCGGCAGGAACATCCATCAAAAATCCCTTGACGAGGCAATCCGTATGTGTAATGCCATTTATGCCGTTACCGTGGACGGAGCGGGCACGGAAGAGGCCCTGAATATATATCACTCAAAATAGGATGGTAATCAGATGCTAAAATTAATTTTGCTGCGACATGGAGAGAGCATATGGAACCTGGAGAACAGGTTTACGGGCTGGACGGATGTGGATCTTTCAGATAACGGTATCCGGCAGGCCCACAATGCAGGTCAGTTGCTGAAAGACGGCGGGTATTCCTTTGATGTGACATTCACATCCGTACTCAAGCGGGCTATCAGGACATCGTGGATTGTCCTGGACGAGATGGACCTTATGTGGATTCCCGTGTATCGTTCCTGGCGGCTTAATGAAAGACACTATGGCAGACTGCAGGGTCTTTATAAACAGGCCACTGTTGAAAAGTACGGCTATGAACAGGTTCATAAATGGCGTCGAAGTTATGATATTCGTCCGCCTGCCTTGGACAGGACAGACAGTCGCCATCCAAGATACGATCCCAGGTATGCGCATCTTAAGGAGGATGAACTGCCGGCTGCCGAGTGTCTTAAGGACACGCTCGACCGCGTGCTCCCTTACTGGCACGGGACAATCGAGGCATGTTTGCGGGATGGTAAAAAGGTGTTGGTCTCGGCCCATGGAAACAGCCTTCGGGCTTTGGTCAAACACCTCGATAACATCTCCGATGATGAGATCTCGGGACTCAATATCCCTACGGGGTTTCCTTTGGTTTATGAGTTGGATGACAATCTGAAGGCAATAAACCATTATTACCTCGGAGATAAGGAAAAGATTAAAAATGCCACAGAAGCAGTAGCCGGACAAATCTCCGGTAAAAAAAATAAATACCCTTAAAATCTTGCAGTAGGTTAAAGAAAAGGAGGAAAGAGATGAAACAGGAAGCAAAATACATCCGCTGGTTTGAGGATATCGGCATTGACGACATCCCTGAGGTGGGCGGCAAGAACGCCAGTCTCGGAGAGATGTATCGAAATCTTACGGCCGAAGGTGTACGGGTCCCCAACGGCTTTGCCGTGACGGCCTCTGCCTATCGCTACGTGCTGGACTCCAATAATGCCTGGCCGAAGCTGCACGAGGCACTCGATAGACTCAAACCCGATGATATCAAAGACCTCCAGGCACGTGGGGCAAAGGCAAGAGAGATAGTATACGGATGCAGCCTGCCTGAAGACCTGAAGTCCGAGATCATTGCCCAATATACCAAACTCAAGGAGGAGTATGGCGACGATCTCTCCCTGGCGGTGCGCTCCTCGGCAACGGCAGAGGATTCCCCCGAGGCCTCGTTTGCCGGTCAGAACGACACCTACCTGCACATCAGCAGCGAGGATGCCCTGCTTGATGCGTACAAACGCTGCCTGGCCTCCAACTTCACCGACCGCTCCATCCATTACAAGTACGACAATAACTTCGACAATTATAAGGTCTACCTGTGCGTAGTCGTCATGAAAATGGTACGAAGCGACAAAGGGGCAAGCGGGGTGATGTTCTCTCTGGATACCGAGACCGGATTCAGAGATGTGGTCTTTATCAACGCCGCATTTGGCCTTGGTGAAAACATTGTGCAGGGAACCATCGATCCAGACAGTTTCTATGTGCACAAGCCCACCTTTAAAAAGGGATATCGTGCGGTGCTCAAGCGTCGGCTCGGTAAAAAAGAGAAAAAGATGATCTTTACCGACACTCTCAACACGGACAATATCGCCGTGGAGTACACCCGAAATATCGAGACCAGCCCCGAGGAGCGAAGCCATTTCTGCATCTCGGACGAGGAGGTCATGGTCCTTGCCGACTATGCCGTCAAGGTGGAGGACCACTACTCCAAAAAAGCGGGCTTTTATAAGCCCATGGACATGGAGTGGGCAAAAGATGGCTTCGATGGCCATCTATACATGGTGCAGGCCCGGCCGGAGACGGTGGAGTCACAGAAGAAAGGCAACATACTTAAGATCTACCATCTGAAGTCAAGGTCCAGAATTCTTACTCAGGGCCGGGCCGTCGGTACCAAGATCGGCGCAGGCAGGGCGCACATCATCTCCGAGGTCCAACACCTGAGTGAGTTCCAGCCCGGCGAGGTGCTGGTGGCCGAAACCACGACACCGGACTGGGAACCCATCATGAAAACCGCCGCGGCGATTGTGACCAACCGGGGCGGTCGCACCTGTCATGCAGCCATCGTCTCGCGTGAACTCGGTATCCCCGCAATCGTAGGAACAGACAACGGGACCGAGGTGCTCGAAAACGGTCAGGAGATCACCGTGAGTTGCGCCGAGGGTGAGACCGGAAACGTCTACGAGGGGATTCTGGACTTCCATATCGAGGAGACCGATCTCAGTCAGCTGAAGCATCCCAAGACCGAGATCATGATGAATCTGGGCAATCCCGACCAGGCTTTCAGTCTGGCCTCCCTGCCGGTAGACGGTGTCGGCCTTGCGCGCATGGAGTTCATCATCAACGAATACATCAAGGCGCACCCGATGGCGCTCAAACATATGGAGAAGGTGGACGAGAAGACTCGAAAGGTGCTTGAATCCCTCAGCAGCGCCTATGAGGATCCGATCGATTTTTTTGTCAAGACCCTCTCCGAGGGTGTCGCCACCATCGCGGCATCGGTCTACCCCAAACCCTGTATCGTTCGTATGAGTGACTTTAAAACCAATGAATACGCCACTCTCATAGGCGGAGAGTACTTCGAACCGAAAGAGGACAACCCCATGATAGGCTTCCGCGGGGCCTCCCGGTACTATAATGAACGGTACAGGGAAGGGTTCGCGCTTGAGTGCAAGGCAATGAAGCGGGTCCGGGAGGATATGGGCCTCACTAATCTCATCATCATGATACCCTTTTGCCGGCGGGTTCAGGAAGGAGAGAGGGTCCTTTCCGAGATGGCAAAAAATGGCCTGAACCGGGGAGAAAACGGCCTTGAGGTCTATGTCATGTGCGAAATCCCGAATAACGTCATCCTGATAGACGAGTTCAGCAAACTCTTTGACGGTTTTTCAATAGGCTCCAACGACCTCACGCAGCTTACCCTCGGGGTTGACCGCGATTCGGAACTTGTGGCCCGTGATTTCGACGAGCGGGACCCCGGCGTAATGAAGATGGTCTCTATGGCCATCCAGGGGGCCAGGAGGAACCAGCGCCACAGCGGGCTCTGCGGTCAGGCACCGAGTGATTATCCCGAGTTTGCAGAGTTCTTAGTGAAGGAGGGGATAGACTCGATCTCCCTCAACCCCGACTCGGTAATGAAGATCACCCTCAAGGTGCTTGAGATAGAAAAAGAACGTTAATATGTTTTACGCCAGGGTTCCCAGATTCATGGGAGACGGACATATCAGGCTGAGGCCTCTGAGGGTCTTTGATGCCCCTTACCTGCGGGACAGACTGAGGGATAAAGACATGTTAAGGGCAAGCGGGCTGAGTGCACCGGTATATTCGTCATGGCCTGTACTGTGGTGGTGGATTAAAAAGCGATTCATGCTCTGCTATTGTATTGAGCATGAATCGCAACGGATCGGCTTTGTCGGTCTGTATAATCTGAGGCTTGCCGGATCTGCTGAAATAACACTGGCGATATTTGATAAAAGCCTTAGGCATCATGGTTACGGAAGCAGGGCATTCCGGCTTCTTGCAGAAAATCTGCGGAGACGCTCTATAGTAAGAAAGTTGCTTGTCCGGGTCAGAAGGGATAACTTCAATGCCGTCTCATTCTGGAAGAAACTCGGCTTCAGCGAGGTAGGGCGTCTGGATGGTATAATCAATATGTATATGGATTTAGATGCTTGATCCTTATTAGCCGGCCGGTATGCCTGTAAGTTAAGGCTTTGGATGCAGGGCCTTGAGTATGGATCTTCTGCCGATTATTAAAGAATACGGACCTTGGGCGGTCTTCATAGGTGCTTTTTAGAGGAAGAACCGTTTCTGATAACAGCAGCGGTCTTTAGTGCCCAGGGGATGTTAAAGGAGCGATTGTTATGAACGATATTAGAGAGGTATTTCCAAATCTTCCGGAGAGGATCAGCGGACTGGGCGAACTGGCCTATAACCTGTGGTGGAGCTGGCATCCGGAGGCCAGGATCTTATTTAAGATGCTTAACCGTGCCGCGTGGAAGGTTAGTATACACAACCCGGTTAAGATGCTTCATGACCTAAATGGGGAAGTCCTCGACGGAGCCTCAAAGGACCCGAAGTTCCTGAGACATTACGACGCCGTAATGGCGAGGTTTAAGACCGAGATGAACACTACCGTTGGCTGGTTCTACTCCAATATTGCTGATTCCGGGATGTTACCGATTGCATATTTTTCTGCTGAATACGGACTTCACCATTCCCTCCCCTTTTATGCCGGAGGTCTTGGCTTCCTCGCAGGGGATCATCTAAAGGAGTGCAGCGACCTTGGGGTCCCTGTGGTTGCTGCAGGGTTCATGTATCCTGATGGATATTTGCGGCAGCGGATCAATCCGGACGGCTGGCAGGAAAATGAGAGTGAAACCCTTGACAGAGAGAATGCACCGATACGGCGGGTTCCTGATGACAAGGGAAACCATCTATTAGTAAAGGTTCCTTTTATAGAGCCGCCGGTCCATGTTGAGGTCTGGAAGGTCCAAGTGGGAAGGGTGTCATTGTATCTGATGGATACGGACCTTGATATGAATGACCCCTGGAACCGGGGTATTTCAGCCCGCCTGTATATAGGGAGTCCTGAGCAGCGGCTGAGGCAGGAGGTTGTCCTTGGAATCGGCGGGGCAGAGGTTTTGAACGCTCTTGGGATAAAACATTCAATCCTTCATCTGAACGAGGGCCATCCCGCCTTTGCCATCCTCGAACGGATCAGGGAAAGGGTAGCGGCAGGAATGACCTTTGATGAAGCGTCTGAGCAGGTAAGGGCTACTACGGTATTTACCACGCACACACCGGTGCCTGCAGGTCATGACGTATTCCCCTTTTCTTTGATGGAGAAATACTTCCATAGTTACTGGCCTTCACTCGGACTGGACAACGAGGCCTTTATGAAGCTCGGTATGAATCCGGCTGATCCAGCCGCCGGGTTTAACATGACGGCATTCGCCATGCGGATGTCGGGATATCGCAATGCCGTGAGTCACCGGCATTGCGAGGTTACCCGGAAGATGTGGCAGTCGCTCTGGCCCGACCTGCCTGAAGAAAAAGTCCCGATAACATCCATAACAAATGGTATCCATATACCCACATGGATAGAACCAAAGGTACAGTTTTTACTGAACAAATCCCTCGACATGGATTGGCTGAACGAACAGGATGTGGCTGAGACATGGAAATTGATAGAGGACATCCCCGATGAAGAGTTCTGGAAGACGCATTACTGGCTGAAGATGAAGTTGATAATAAGGATAAGGGAGAGAGTTAGACAGAGGTGGCTCTATGATTCGGCAGACTCGCACATTATACTTGCCTCAGGTGTCCTGCTGGACCCTAATGCCCTGACCTTGGGGTTTGCCCGCAGATTTGCTACATATAAAAGGGCCACATTGATCCTACAAAATATTGAGCGGCTTAAGCGGATATTGAATGACCGCTGGAGGCCTGTACAGATTATCTTTGCCGGAAAGGCCCATCCCGATGATAACCCCGGCAAGCAGCTCCTGCAGCAGGTGTTTAACGCTGCAAAGGACCCGGCTTTTGGTGGCCGCATAGCCTTTGTGGAGGATTATGATGAGCAACTGGCCCAGTACCTTGTACATGGCGTCGACGTGTGGCTTAATAACCCGATTCCACCCCTCGAGGCGTGCGGGACCAGCGGGATGAAGGCATCACTGAACGGGGTTCCCCATCTCAGTATCCTTGACGGATGGTGGATGGAGGGGTTTAATGGTAAAAACGGCTGGGCATTGGGGGGAGATGATATCCAGGACAGAGACGGTGCTGATTCAGAGGCCATATACAATATTCTGGAGAACGAAGTGATTCCCCTGTATTACAGCATGGGTGATGACGGTATTCCCCATGGATGGGTCAGGATAATGAAAGAGGCGATGATAAGTAATGCGCCGGTGTTCAGTGCCCGGAGGATGGTAAAGGAGTATGTAAATAAATTTTATCAGAATGCCTTGAAATCGGCTGTAAAAGGAGGTTGATTGCCACCTTTTA
>VAPE01007907.1_pt1 | contig 32439 bp, 19 predicted proteins | sample 3393911 | NCBI WGS metagenome assembly VAPE01 (sample SAMN08290436, study PRJNA428436) | hydrothermal vent metagenome | isolation source: Deep-sea hydrothermal vent chimney | place: Atlantic Ocean: South-mid Altantic Ridge
AATTCAACTCCGGATGTGTTAACACAAATAGAATATGAGGGAATTACAGGATATGGCGAAGCTTCCATGCCTCCATATCTTGGAGAATCCGTTGCCACTGTTACCACTTTCCTCCAAAAAGTGAATCTGGAACAATTCTCCGATCCGTTCAGAATAGATGATATTTTAAATTATGTAGATTCTATTGCTGGGGGAAATCCTGCTGCAAAAGCCTCCATTGATATTGCGTTGCACGATTTGACTGGGAAGATTGTGGATCAGCCGCTTTACAAATTGTGGGGATTAAATCCTGCTAATACACCATACACTGATTTCACCATTGGCATCGACAAGCCGGATATAGTCCGTCAGAAAACAGAAGAAGCCAAAAAAGCAAAGCAAGGTTTCAAAATATTAAAAGTAAAACTGGGTCGTGGCAATGACCAGGAAATGATTAACACGGTGAGGGAAGTGACGGATGTACCTTTGTATGTGGATGTAAATCAGGGCTGGAAAGATAAAAACAAAGCTCTGGACATGATTTACTGGCTGAAAGAAAAAGGAGTGGTATTTGTAGAGCAGCCCATGCCAAAAACACAAGTTGATGATATGGCCTGGCTTACGCAGCACAGCCCTTTGCCCACCATGGCTGATGAAGCATTTCAAAGGCTCCCCGACATAGTGGATAAAATCAAAGGGGTGTACTCGGGAATTAACATCAAGTTGATGAAAAGTACCGGACTTTATGAAGCGCAAAAAATGATTACGGTCGCCCGGGCTTTAGATATGAAAGTTATGGTTGGATGTATGACGGAGACCTCCTGTGGTGTTTCGGCTGTTGCACAGCTTTCGCCACTCGTGGACTGGGGTGATCTGGATGGAAATTTGCTGATAAAAAATGATCCTTTTACAGGAATGAAAGTAATTGATGGCAAAGTAACTCTTAAGGATTGGCCGGGAATTGGAGTTAAAAAAGTATAACTATTAATAAAAAGATATTAATTCTTTAATGAAATTAAAGGAGATGAATTATTCGGGTAATTGTATGTTAAAAAGTATTAAAAAAATATAAAATATGTTAAGAACAACGATGTAAATTGCAGTCATTCTTTATTAATATTAATTTAAATTTATGAGCTTATGAAAAAAATTTACAGGTTCTTGTTTCTTTTTATGGTGTTTATTTCCGCCACGCAATTACTTTTTGCACAAGCGCAATTAGTAACTGGTGTTGTAAACGACGCCTCCGGAGCCGGATTGCCGGGCGTGAATATACGCGTTAAAGGAACAATGATTGGAACCACAACTAATCTAAACGGGAAATACAAAATACAAACTACCGATGGTAGTATATTAGTATTTTCTTTTGTTGGATACACTACTAAAGAAGTTAAGGTCACCGGCCCAGCACTTAACATTGTACTTCATGAAACCGTAAATAAGCTGAACGAAGTTGTTGTAACCGCTTTTGGTATGAAAAAAGAAACCAGGGCGTTAGGCTATTCTGTCAGTGAGATTAAAACCAAAGATTTGAACATGGCAAGTCAAACCAGCGCCATTGAAGCGTTGCAAGGCAGAGTGGCCGGATTACAAATCAGAAGAACTTCCGGATCAGCCGGTGGCGGTGTTGATATTTTGATCAGGGGGCTGAGTTCCATTGACCCCAGTCGAAATAACCAACCTCTTATCATTGTGGACGGTTTGGCTATAAATAATGAAACATTCGCGGGCAATGTATTGCCAAGCGCAGGTTCAAATGCTGTCGGTAGTTCATCACAGTTTGCATATTCGAACAGAGCAGGCGACATTAATCCCGATGATATAGCAAGTTACACCATATTAAAAGGGGCAGCTGCCACAGCATTATATGGTGTCAGAGCAGCAAATGGTGCCATTGTAATCACAACAAAAAAAGGGAAGTTGGGCAAACCCAGAGTTAGCCTTTCATTTTTTACAACCTTTAGGGATGTTGTAAAGACACCCGCATTACAAAAGACTTTTCGCGAAGGTAACAGAACAACAAAAATCCCCGGAGCAGTTATCGACCCTAATGTTCCCGGTGGTTATTTACGCCCTGGTAGTTTCGCCTTTTATTCATGGGGCGTTCCTTTCTCGGCTAATTCTTTTACAATGCCCGACGGAACCGTAATAGACCTGACACATGACGGTTTTCACAGCCCGTATGAACTGTTTAAAACAGGCATCAACAACCAGGCAAATTTTAACATCAGCGGTGCAGATGCAAAGTTCAATTATTTCTTCTCTGCGGGGTGGAATAACGATAGCGGCATCTTGCCAAATACAAATTTTGACAAGAAAACATTCAGGTTTAATGCAGGTTATCAGGTGCTTAAGAATTTGAAGATTTCATCCTCTATCGCTTATACAAAATCCGGTGGAGCAAGAGCTAATGGAGGTGACAAATCCGTATTTAGTTCACTTTCTTACTGGTCATCCACTTTCCCCATCAATGATTATGAGTATCCTGACGGATCGCAAAAAAATTATACCAACGGTATCATCGACAACCCCAGATACTTCCTGGAAAAAAGTAATTTGGATGACAACCTTAATCGCTGGATAGGTCACATAACGGTAGACTGGAGTCCTTATAAGTGGATGAAAGTTTCTTACTCAGCACAAATTGATAATTATGCTGAAAAACGTAACCGTTTTGTTCCTCCCGGTTTAGATGTTGGATCGCAGGTTCATGGTTTTATTGTTGATGAAAACATCAACTTTAGTGCTTTGGAATCAGACCTACTGGCAACTTTTAGCCATGACTGGAGTAAGGATTTCAGCTCTAATTTGGTAGTTGGAAACCAGGTTTCAGATGTTAGAAGAAATTATTCTTACATAAGAGGCGAAGATTTAAATGTTCCCGGCATTAATGATTTGACCAATACCTTAAATACTTTTGCCGGTACAAGCTTAATCAGAACGAAGAATGTAGGTGTATTCGGCGAATTAAATCTTAGTTATAAAAGAAAACTCTACTTGTCAATAACAGGTAGAAATGACTGGGTTTCAACTTTACCGGTACAAAACAGATCTTTCTTTTATCCCTCGGTAAGTGCTTCCTATGTGTTTACAGAAGACTTCCTTAAACATAGCGATGTATTAACATTTGGTAAAATCAGGGTTTCCTGGGCACAGGTTGGGAAAGCTCCTCGTTTTGGCAGAGTAGGACATTACTTTATTCCGGAACCTAACTTCCCATTCAACGGTGTAGGTGGTTACCGGTCAAGTACTGCTCTCGGTGACCCGAACATTAAACCTGAAAGAGACAACAGTTTTGAAACAGGAACCAACCTTCGTTTCTTTAAAAATCGTTTACGTATTGACTATACCTATTATACCACTAACGTAACCGACCAGATCTTTACAGTTGGAACCGCTTACTCTTCAGGGCTAACAGGTGTGACCAGAAATGCCGGCGACTATGAAACCTGGGGACAGGAATTGATGGTGAGCGGAGACATTATTAAAAGTAGTAAAATACGCTGGGAAGTTTATCTAAACTGGTCAAAAACAGGCGGTAAAGTTGTCGCCCTACCCAAAGACCTGAAAGAGATTGTTTTCTTTGGAGACAGAATAACTGCAAAAGCCAAGGTTGGTGATGCGCTGGGAACTTTGTATGGCTGGGTATTTCAAACAGCGCCTAACGGACAACGCTACGTAAACTCTGATGGCAAATGGGTTATTACAGGCTCTGATAATAAGGGATACTTTTATACCGGCACCAATCAGATGGTAAAAGTAGGTAATGCTTTTCCTGATTTTGTGATGTCTCTGGGTAGTAACTTTAGTTGGAAAAACGTGACTTTCAACTTTCTGATAGAATGGAAAAAAGGCGGAGACCTCTACGACAGAGGTTTTAGAAATGCTTTAAGAAACGGTAACCTGAAAGAGACCGAATTCCGTGACCAGAAGCGTGTTCTAAGTGGTATGATGGATGACGGCAAAGGCGGTTATGTAAAAAACCCCACTCCGCTAATGATCACCGCCAATAGTTACTACAGAGACTGGAATAATTACAACAATGCTTCGGAAGTATTGCTACAGGACGGTTCGTGGATTAAGCTGAGAGACATCGGCGTGTCTTACACTTTTAAGTTTAAACACATGAACCAATTCACTGTTTCGGCCGGTGCTCACAACATCATTCTTTGGACACCATTTAAGGGATTTGACCCCGAAGGAAACCAATTTAGTGCCGGAAGTAACATATACGGATTTACAGGTTTAACAGTTCCGTTGAGCCAAAGCTATTATTTTGGTATCAAATTTGGATTTTAAAAGACTATGAACATGAAAAATATACTAAAAACAATCGCTGTTTTCTTACTCATAACCTTTATCTCGGGTTGTAGTAAAAACTATTTTAACGTGAATACGCCTACCGGTGCTGTCGATGTAAGTCAGTTGAGTATGAATGATTTATTAGGCCCTGTTATTTACCACACTGTATTTGCACAGTATGATGCCGAAAGAAGCTTTGGAAATTATGCCCAGAACTTTGTCGGACAAGGTGGTACATCAGAAGGCGTAACTTCCATTGCAGGCACCTGGAGCAACATCTATTTGTATGCTTTGCCAAACCTGAAAGTGATTAGAGAAAAGGCCAAAGCGCTGAATGCCACACATTTTGATGGTGTCGCACAAATCCTGCTTGCAATGAATTTGGGGTTAGCTACAGATAGTTATGAAAATATACCTTATTCGGATGCCTCTATGGGAGGAGATAACCTGACACCAAAATTTGACACCCAGGAATCTATTTACAAAGTAATTTTTAGTTTGCTGGATAACGCTATTTCCGAGTTGGAAGGTGCCGATAATTCCGGTTTTAAACCAACGGCTAAATCCGATTTAATCTATCGTGGTGACTTAACCAAATGGCTTAAAACTGCTTACACATTAAAAGCACGATACGAGCTTCATCTGATTAAGAGAAATGGTGCTGTAAACGCGGCAAAAGCGGCATTGGCAAGTATCGCCAAAGGTTATACCGCCAATACAGATGATTTCCAAATGTCTTTTACGGAAAAGCATATTAACCCCTGGTATTCCTTAGAAGTGTTGGCAAAACATACAGGAAACTACCATGATGTAATTTGCGACCGGTTGGTACGTTATATGGATGGCAAATCCTATCCGTTTACAGGTGGCGTAGTTACCAGAGACCCACGCCTGCCCGTTTATGCCCAAACGGATGACGGAAGTGACAATTATAGAGGATATATCAGTGGCGGCCACGGATATTCTTCCGATAGCACGTCGGCCAACACCGATTTCAGAGAAGAAGGCTATTATACAAACCAGGCTGCTCCTATCGTTGTGATTTCCTATGCCGAAGCCATGTTTATCAAAGCAGAAGCCGAATTTCTAATCAATGGCGGAACTACAACAAGTGTGGGAACTACAGCCGATGGTTATGCCGCTTATCTTGAAGGTATTAAAGCCAATATGGACAAGTTAGGCGTTTCTTCTGCCGATTATGTTGCTGATCCTTCTGTAGGAATGGGTGCCGCTAACCTGAAATTACAAAACATTATGAAAGAAAAGTATATCGCTGATTTCTTAAATCCGGAGACCTTTGTAGATTTGAGAAAATACGATTATTCAACAGATGTTTTTAAAGGTATCTCTTTACCGGCAGATAATGATCAGGGTGAATTTCCTGGTAAATGGCTCGTCCGGGCACAATATCCAACTACCGAAGAGTTGAGAAATCAGGATAATGTCAGTGCCAACAAAAAATCACCTGATGTACCCGTTTGGTGGCAGCAATAAAAAACTTTTTGCAAACTAAAAAGTGATTAATTGAGAGAAAGAATGGCAGTAAGGTTCTAACCCGGACCTTATACCATTCTTTCTTTTTCAGTTAAAATTAGCCAGCCCAAATAGAAAAAATTGATACAATACTAATTCTAAAAAAATGCCCGACAGAAGATCTTTCTTAAAAAGTATAGCCATGCTCGGCGTACTTTCGGCTATGCCCAACCTAAAGGTTTTTTCGCAAACAAATCTTCTTAAAGTGAAACACAGCCCCGTAAAGATGCTTCCAAAAAGGCTGAAACAAGGGGATGTGATTGGCCTGGCTACTCCGGGAAGTCCCATTTCCGAAGATCAGTTGAATGAAACCGTGGAGAAACTGGAAAGTATGGGCTACAAAACGTACTACAAGCCATCTGTATTGTCAGAATATGGCTATTTTGCCGGTACCGATCAAGAACGGGCAGATGAGTTGATGCACATGTTCACCAACAAAGATGTGGACGCTGTCATGTGTGTAAGAGGTGGTTACGGCTCAATAAGAATTCTTAATTTGCTGGACTTTGAAAAAATAAAAAAGAATCCGAAAATCTTCATCGGTTATAGCGATATCACTGCCTTGCTATCTTCTGTTTATGAACGTACCGGGCTGGTTTGTTTTCACGGACCCATGGGTATTTCGGATTATAATGATTACACGCTGAACTCATTCGATCATGTTTTGGTCAATCCGAGATTAAGATATAAATATCCATACAAACGGGAAGAAAATACGGAAGATAATCCTGAATTTGACTTCTACACAATAGCAGACGGAGTAGCCGAAGGTGAACTTATCGGTGGGAACCTGAGTGTTCTGGCTTCTATGGCAGGCAGTGACTTTGAAACCGATTTCGAAAACAAAATTGTCTTTCTGGAAGAAGTTGAAGAAAAAACCTACCGTGTTGATCGCATGCTGACACAACTTGTGCAGGCAACCAACCTAAGAAAAGCCAACGGCATCGTTCTGGGAGTCTTTTATAAATGTAATATCAACGATAAGCCAACATTAACACTGAAGCAAACCATAGCAGATATCCTTAAACCGTTGAATATCCCCGTGGCATATGGATTTCCATTCGGTCATATTAAAACAAAAATGACCCTGCCTACCGGCATCAACGTAAAATTTAATGCCACAAGAAGAGTACTGAAGTTAATGGAAAAAGCAGTCAGCTAAGCTTATCCGGACAAAAACAACATTTTCTTTTTCCGATTATTTCTTCAGCTCAGCCAAAGCAATCATCAGCTTTTCCAGTTTGGTTCTTGCCTCTTTTGATTTGCCACTAAAGTTATTGACAATCATTGAAAAAATAATCTTACGCCCCGAACGGGAAACGACATATCCGGTATATGCTTTTACCCGATCTATTGTCCCGCTCTTCGCCCTGAGATTTCCTTCGGCAGCGCTCCCTTTAAACATTCCTTCCATAGTTCCATCCTGACCAGCCACCGGTAGCGAATGGTAATACACATCAAAATAAGGGCTTTTCTGCATATAATTTAGCAAAAACACCATCTGGCGGGGCGTAACGGCATTGTACTGCGACAAACCACTGCCATCGGTGAGTGCCATTCCCTGAATGTTCATGCCTTTTTCTTTCCAGAAATTCATAACAGCCTTCGCATCAAGCTCAGTTTGTGCCCGGCCTATTAGTTTCAGCCCGCTCAGATCCAGCAGATGCTCAGCAAACAGATTGATACTATGGATGTTGGTTTGTGTGATAATCTCTGAAAGCGGAGGAGAAAAAGTGGTGGTAATTTCTGTCAGAGTACTACTGAAATGCTTACCATCGATTTTGAGAAGACGGATGGTTGACGGCTTTCCCGTAAACTTTACACCGCTTTCTTTTAATGCTCTTTCCACTTCGTAAGCAGCAAAATATGCCGGATCGGGTAGCGAGCCTTTAACGGAAAAATTGGTCTCATTAAGAGGGATTTCCCCTCTGAGATAGCGCTTGTTGCAATACGGAGCACCCAGAATATTACTCTCATCATCGGAAACAGTATCGGCAATCACGCCGTTATCAAAAACCAGGTTGGGAACTTCAGGAACAACTTTTACAATTTCCGCGGTGTCTCCGATAACGCTGTCGGTGTTGTAATAGATTGTGTAATAGTCGTCGTAAATGGACAGTCCGTTGGCTCCTGCACCATAATAGTCACCCATATTTGTCCAAGACCAGGATACGGGAACTATATCCCAACTGAATATTCGGGCATCTGCTACCACAGCACCGGCAACGGAATCAATGCCAAGATTCTTAACAGCCCGAACCCATTGGGTAAGAAATTGATGGTCTTTGGTCTCGTCAAAATATTTTGAGCCCAACGTAGGGTCGCCCCCGCCTTTTATGATAATGTTGCCATGCAAAATGTGCATTATTGTGTCAATATAGCCGGTGTATTCCAGTTTTGTTTCAAATTTATAATCAGGCCCGTAAAGTTCAAGAGCTGTGGCCGTCGTAATTAATTTTTGATTGGAAGCAGGCCTTAAAGCTTTGTCGGGATTGTAAAAAGAAACAATCTGGCCTGTTTTACTATCTATGGCGAAAAAACTAAAACCTGCCGGTTTAAAATCCTTGTCTTTTACAATCTCAGACAGAACTTTATTTACAATGTGGTGACGTTTGTAAAGGCGCCGTTGGGCATATCCACTGTTTATTACCAGACTTATCAGCAATAAGAGTATTATTTTCTTCATGTATCTACTTTTTTGAATAACTATGTAAAGGTAAGAAATCGGAGAAGTCTTCAATATATTATTTTTAACAGATTCAGGGGATTTTGTCAAAAAATTAACGGGTAAGTAAGGCCATACTTTCAGAAAGATGGATATATTTGCCATAAAGAGGAAAGCCGTTTTGTCATAGTTACTTAAAGAAAGTACCGTATCAAAACGACCCGCTTGAAATACCGGGATATTTCACTTTTTTTTATTTTTAAAGACGTTTTAGATGATATTTTAAAAAATGAATATGCACAATTACGGAATATTTTCCATCCTTCCACCGGTTTTAGCGATTATCCTTGCCCTGAAGACCAAACAGGTTTATGTTTCCCTCATTATTGGAACATGGTTTGGATGGCTGATTATCAATGGCTGGAATGTTGTTTCAGGAACTTTTGCAACCTTAGAGGCCTTTGTTAATGTATTCAAATCGCCCGGCAACACCCGGGTTATCATGTTTAGCGCACTGGTTGGAGCCTTGCTGCTCTTTATCCAGTATTCGGGTGGTGTTGATGGGTTTATGATTGGTATCAGCAAGTTCATCAAACGGGTGGAAAATAAACGAAATATCAAAAGCCGAAAATTTGTGCAATTACTGGCAATGGTCACCGGCGTCTTACTATTTGTGGAAACAAGTATCAGCTCCCTAACGGTAGGCACGCTGTACCGTCCGTTATTCGACAAATTAAAAATCCCGCGAGAGAAGCTGGCTTACATTGCCGACTCAACATCCGCTCCATCTTCCATTTTAATTCCGTTCAATGCATGGGGCGCTTTTATCATGGGTTTGCTGCTCACGCAAGGCATCAAAAACCCGATGGTGGTTTTAGGTAATGCTATGATTTATGATTTTTATCCGATTTTAACAATACTATTAGTCTTCGTGATTATTGTAACCGGAAAAGATTTCGGTTCCATGGCAAAAGCTGAGAAGAGAACACGTGAAACAGGCAAAGTACTGAACGATAATGCTCATCCTTTGATTTCGGATACGATTACTTCACTTAAGTCAAAGCCGGGTATTAAATTGAGAGCTTACAACATGTACATTCCTATCCTGACCATGGTGATGATGATGCCGGTATATCTGCTCTACACAGGCTGGGGTGCGGTAAAAGATACAACGGGCCCGTTTGATCATCTCGCTAAAGCTATTGGCGCCGGATCAGGATCCTCTGCCGTTTTGTATTCTGTGGTAACCTCCATTATAGTTGCGATGATACTTTACCGTAGCCAAAAAATCATGAAGATGAAGGAGATGGTTGAACTGGTACTGAAAGGGATCAGTGAGCTGATGCCTCTGGCCTTATTAATGCTACTTGCCTTTTCGATAAGCGATGTAAGCAACAAATTAGGAACAGGTATTTACGTTGCCACTCAAACTAAAGCCTGGCTGACCCCCCAATTGCTTCCTTTTATCTTATTCGTAATCAGCTCATTTATTGCTTTTTCAACAGGCACATCATGGGGGACATTTGCCATTATGATGGCCATTGCTGTCCCAATGGCAAATGCGCAAGGAGCAAATCTATACCTTGTTGTTGCTGCTACAATTGGCGGAGGAGTGTTCGGCGACCATTGCTCACCCATCTCCGATACCACCATAATCTCTTCCATGGCATCGGCATCTGACCACATCGACCATGTCAGAACGCAGTTGCCTTACGCTTTGGTCGTTGGGGGAATATCAGCTGTTTTGTACCTGATTCTGGGTTACATTATGCATTAGCCATACCAGCCTTTGGTCAAAACAACATACCAAGGGAAGAAACCAGAAAGTTAATTTCTTCTTTTGTATGTTCAGAAGAAACTACCATGCGCAATACACCATCAGACCCGGAGCCAACATACTTAACAAACTGAATGTAGATGCCTTTCTCCATTAAGGCATTCTGAATATTTTGCATTTTTTTGCTACTGTCAAGCGAAAAGGTGACTATGGGAAGGGAGTTATTTTCTGTGGCAATGCCTAAATCTTTAAATTTATTTTTCAGATAAAGGGCATTGTCATGCAACCTCCGGCGAAATCCCGGATTATTTTTTACCAATTCAATACCTTTCAGTGCTGCCGAAACCATGGCATTGGGAGGAGAACTGGTACCGGTCATAACGTCTCCCGACTTTACAATATTGATAACCTGCGAATTGCCAACGACAAAACCACCGTAAGCACCAAAAGCTTTTGACAAGGTAGCACCCATGAACAGTCTCTCGGATTCCAGATGAAAGTGTTCATAAACGCCCCTGCCATTTTCGCCAAGAATTCCCACACCATGTGCATCATCAACCCAAACAACGCCGTCATAATCTTTGGCAATTTTAAGATATTCCGGCACAGGCGGGATTTCTGCCCAAATGGGAAACAATCCATCAGAAACAATTAGTGGCTTTTTGTCTTTTTTCAGATATTTAATTATTTTTTTTCGCAGGTCATTAGCACTCAAATGATTAAATTTCACCACCTTCTTCCCGGTAGCAAGAGCACCACTGATATTCGAGTAATGGGCACTTTCATCAATAAAAATAACATCAAAAAGACCCAGTGTATCCAATGCCTGAAAACCTGCCATATTGCTCAGGTACCCCGAAGGAAGGTAAGCAGCATCTTCCGTTTGGAAAAAATCGGCTATTTTTCTTTCAAGCTTTAAAATCAGCGGGGTGGTTCCATTAATAGTTCGTGAGGTAGCACTTCCGATGCCAAACTTCCCGGTGGCTTCAACAGCGGCTGCAATAACTTTAGGATGCGATTGTAACTGGAAATACCCGGTTCCGGCAAAATAGAGATAATCTTTCCCGTTAATTGTGGTAACAGGTCTCAACTTGCTTTCCATGATGTATGGAAACAGTGTTTTCCGTGATTCAGAGTTTTCGTGTGTCATTGTCGGTTGGTTATATGGTTACGCTTTCCATGCTGTTCAAAAAATCTTCATCAAAGCCGGCGCCAATTCCAATGGCGTCTTTGAGCATCCATTTGCCCTTCCCCTGGTATTGAATTCCACCAGTTACCGGATCTTCTGCCAGCATCAAAGAAGAGTCCATATCGTAATGAACTACGTTTTTGCAGGCCAGTACAAAATGCATCAAAGCAGTCAAAGCAAAGCGGGATTCGGACATACATCCCACCTGACATTTTATGCCGGCGGATTCAGCTATTGCATTAATTTTTAAGGCATTATAGATACCACCCGATTTTGAAAATTTTATATTAAAATAATCACATGCCCCCATGGCAGCCAGCCGGAAGGCATCGTGATGGTCGAAGACGGATTCATCGGCCATAATGGGAATAGGACTATTTTCCCTGACTTTAACAAGCGCACGGTTGTTCCATTTCGGAACAGGTTCTTCACAATGTTCGATATTGTATTTCGCCAATGCCTGCAAAGTGTTGATGGCCGTTACTGTGTCCCAGCCCTGATTGGCATCAATCCGGATGGGATAATCGTCCCCAACCACTTCCCGAATAGCTTTTATCCGGGCCACATCGGCCTTTGTCGTAGTACCCAGTTTTACTTTTATTGCCGGGAATCCCGCGTTTTTAAAAGCCAGGGCATCACGGGCAACTTTCTCCGGTGAACCAATACTGATGGTCATGTCTGTCGTAATTTCGCGCGAGTTACTCCCGCCAAGAAGCTGGTACAACGGTAACCCGGCCTTCTTTGCCAGCAAATCGTAAAGTGCCATATCAAAGGTACTTTTCATGGTGTAATTCCCGACTACAGCCCTGTCAATTTCCGTCAGCCGCTCTTCCAGAGCATATGGATCTTTTCCCTTTAGTAATTTGGCAATCTGCTTAGATAATTCAAAGACGGTTTCCTGTGTTTCACCAACAATCGTAACAAAAGGAGCAGATTCTCCCATCCCGGTTAATTCACTGTTTGTGTGAATTTTAACAACGATATTAGTGGCACGTTCGATAACGCCAAGAGAAATGACAAAAGGCTCTTTATAGGGCAGATTCAACTTTATAATTTCAACCTTGGTAATGACCGTATTTCTCATAATTTTTGTGCTTATTCTTTAGAGATATCTTCTGAACCGGATAATAAATACCCGGTATTATTTCTTTAATAAGCGTAAAAATAGCGAATATAACTACCCGGCTTCAGGGATTATCAAAATTTCACAATTTTGACCTTAATCAGGGAAAAATTAACAGCTACTAATGGTGTATGGATTGATTTTTCCCTTGTATCCGGTAGTCACATAAAAATTAGAATGAGTTTGCACGCAGACAGAGGTTTTTCTCAACGGAAGTTCGGCTAATCTTTCACAGGAGTCAGCTGTTCCAGCAGGTCATTCAGTTTAAATTTCACAATTCCCGAACGGGTGTCAGAAGCCGCATACGGAAGCACAATCCATTCGTTGTGCAACAAAGCACCACAGGCATAAACCACATTGGGGACATAACCGTTGCGTTCTGCCTCGCGAGGCACAAGCAGCGGTTCTTTCAATTCGGCAATCACTTTTGCAGGATCTTCAAGGTCAAGCAAAATAGCGCCCAGAGAATATGTCCGCACAGGGCCTACGCCGTGAGTAAGCAACAGCCAGCCACTTTCTGTTTTAATCGGTGAGCCACTGTTACCTATCTGTATAAACTCCCAGAAAAATTTCGGCTCACGGATCAGCACAGGATTCTCCCAATAGTTCAGACTGTCACTGTACATGATATACAGATTCTCGTTGTCGTTTCGGGAAATCATAGCATATTTACCATTGATTTTTTTCGGGAAAAGTGCCATCCCTTTATTTTGCGATCCCGGCCCGGTCATGGTTTTGATCTTAAACCGATAGAAATCTTTGGTTTCTATAAGTTGGGGGAGTATGGTAATTCCATTATATGCCGTGTAAGGAGCGTAATAGGTGTAAGAGCCGTCTCCATTGCTATAAGCCACAAAACGGGCATCTTCGATGGCACGGATGTCGGTGGTGGAACGCGGGAAAATGGCGCGTTCCGAAAGGTCAGAATCATCGTCAAACTCGATTTCATAATTGGAACGGGTAATCCAGTAAAGTGTGTCAATGGCTGTTTCCTCTTTCCTGGAAAGGCTTCCTTTATCTTTGAAATGTTTGATGCTCACATCCAATTCGTCAACAGTAAAGGCATCCAACAATTCATCAAAAATAGTTTCCACCGATTTGTAATGCCCCATATCCGACAACTTCATGACAAAATCCTGCTTGCTGTATTCAACAGAGTGGATTATTTTTGCCATTTCCACCAGGTGGCTGAGCTCGTCCATTTCGATGTTCCCATCTTTGTCAAGGAGGCCACTGCGGAATACTACAGACGACATGTGTCCTTCGCCTACAGCCCGGAAACTGAGAATGACTTTCAGATTATTATTTGCAATGTCCTCCTGAGTCTGAAAAGGGTGTGGAACAATGGAAGGGTTAAACAAAGCGGCAGATTCGATAGAGTATTCCAGCGTAAAATATGCCCCGATAAGTAGTTTGTTTTCCAGTGAGAGATCATTGTAAATGGTGATGTCGAGATGCTGGATAATTTCGTCAAAGTTATCCTTAAAAATACGTTTTATCTTTTTATGACGTTTTTTAAAATTGGCAATAACCTGTTCGAGAATACGGCTTCTCTCCTCGTCAGAAAGGTTTAGAACACGATCGAATATCTTATAAATTCGCACCTTATCTAATCCGAAGAGTTTAGTAATCACCCGGCTTTCATCAGGCAGGAAAGAAAGTTTCTGCCTGTATATTTTCACTTTACTTTGTGCGTAATTCATGATTATCTAATTTTGAAAAAGCTAAAATAAATGATTAACCATAGAAAACCAAACAGAACATAAAAAACAAATCTTATTGTCGGCTTAAAATTCTATCGTACTTGTCGTAGCATCTTTTTAGAAAATCTCCCACGGCAGGAAAAGTCTTCCCGGGAGTTTCCATAAATCCCATGTGACCGGTTTTATCGAGAATGATGGCCTCGGCATGAGCCGGAAGGCTAAGCTGTGGCAGAATTTTTTCCACAGGAATACGTGAGTCCTGTTTGCCAATGACAAAAAAGACAGGGAAATCCATCTTTTTCAATAAGCCCAAACTATCTTTCCGGTCGCGCATGCCAGCCAACGCTGCTGTTACTCCCTGTGCCGTAGTTTGAAATGACATCTCCCGGAGACGGGATATTTCATTTGCAAAACGCTGCACATTTTCTTCGGCAAAAAGCAACGGAATAAATTTGGCAATAAAATCTTTGTGGTCTTTTTTAACCACTTCGATGGTGCGGGAACGGTTTTGTTTTCCCTCATCATTGTCCGCAGCAGCCTGCGAATGGAAAAGCACTATCCCTTTAAGCAATTCCGGAAAATTTCTGGCAAACGCCAGCGACACATAACCACCCATGGAATGCCCCACAAGAGTAGTTCTGGTGATATCTTCAGCATCCATAACTGCTTTTACAGCATCTGCCATGAACGTCATGCCATGCTTATCACTAAAGACGGACGTCTTACCAAAACCGGGTAAATCAACCGCCAACACTTTAAAATTTGGTTTTAAAAAGTTGATAAAATCATCCCACACATGGATATTTTCCAGGAAACCGTGTAGCAACACAACAGGCTGTCCCTCACCTTCTACGAGGTAATTAATCTGTTTCCCCAGCCAGATGATTTGTTTTTCCATAACGTTTCTATTATTTTTGGTAAAAATAGAGAGATTCTCTATACTTTTTAGCAGCATAGCCCTTGTATTTTGCAGATAAAATCACATTACTACGACCATTTTCAAAAAAGAAAACCACGGGCTGACGCGCTATTTCGGGAGTTTGTGAATTTACTGAAATATATCTTGAGTTTAACTTACAACGACATACCTGAATATCCGGGAAGAGTATTACTGATATTTTGGCATTATAGTTCTAATATAAAGCTCATTGGAGAAAGAAAATCCTATAAAATGATTAAATTCGCACAAATTAATATGTTTACAAAACCAAATATAAACCTAAAATTCAAAACATCATGACAACAAAAAATTCAGAATTAATGAAAATGGCAAGAGAGTCGCTCAAAGGAAACTGGGGGCTGGCCATCGGTGCTTTTTTTGTCGTTTACTTAATTGAAGGAGCCATCCAGTCTATTCCCAAAGGAGGAGGAGGTATCCTTATTTTACTCATTGGAGGGCCTTTTATACTTGGTATGACCATGTTTTCGCTCTCATATTCCCGCCATCAGGAACCCCGGTTTGAGCAAATCTTTGAAGGATTTCGCGATTTTGCGAGGGCTTTAATCGCCTACCTGCTCATTGTTTTATATGTTTTTCTATGGATGCTCTTGTTGATTGTTCCGGGAATCATTGCCGCCCTTTCTTATTCAATGACTTTTTTCATTATGGTTGATGATTCATCTATCAAAGCTGCTGATGCCATTGATAAAAGCAAGAAAATAATGAAAGGTTATAAAGGGAAGCTTTTTGGATTGTACTTGCGATTTATCGGCTGGGCACTACTTTGTATTTTAACGCTGGGCATTGGCTTTTTGTGGTTAATCCCATATATACACGTAAGTGTAGCTCATTTTTATGACGACATAAAAGATAATCCCGCCGTGGTTGTTAAAGAAGTGTGAAGTGCCTAAAGTACTTGAAGTTGGAAGTGCCCATACTGTTTCGTGCGTCCATGCTCAAAGATTCTTCCTCAGTTTATCGCTTTGAACGATACTGATTTTTCAGCCATATTTTATAAACAGGGTCCAGAATCTCCGGTTTCCCGGATGTTTGTTCATCAACAATCTCTTTATTGATAAGTGCTTTTCTTATCTGAATCACGTTGGACGAACTACTCAAATGGTAGTTGCTAACTGTATCGTTAGAAGTCAGCTTTTCCACACCATCAACCAGCGCCAGCAGAAAATTCATCTGAGATGTCGTGAGCCTTTCCGTAATATTTTGAAAAAGGAGACTCAGTTGTAAAACCAATGATTCAATCGCTTCATCAATTATCTTATCAGTTATTTTTTTACCACTTCTAAGCCAGCAGTTTTGTGCCAGTTGTTGAACGTAATAAGGATGATTTTCGACAAGTGAAGCTATGTAAGAGGCCTGTTTTTTTGTAATTGTTTTGCCGGTAGCCGCAAACCTTTCTCTGATAAAATCTTTCCAGTATTTTTCAGGAATCTTATTTAAAAACATCAAATCTCCGAACTTATAAAATGGCATGGAAGGAGAAGCAAATACCTCCATTAGCATGTGTCGTTTGCTTCCGTACAAACAATAAGAGGCGCGTTGATGGGTTTGCCAGAATGACCGGGTTTTCTTTTGAAAAGCTACCGGATCATCAAAAAAACCGATATTTTGAAATTCATCAATACAGATAATTAATTTGTAATCTTTTTCTTTGGCAATAGTTTCGGGAAGATTCAGAATCTCATCCGGTTGCTTTTTTATCTCAGACCAGTCAAGCCCGAAACTAAATTCCTGTTGTGCATTAGGTGAAAACGTTATTTTTGGAGACCATTGTTTTAAAAATCTTTTCGTGTTGGCAATAAGGTCTTCCATTTTTCCCGAAACTTCTTTGAATATTTTTTCTGACAGAGTTTTATAAAAGTCCTCCTCCGTGCGAATATTGAACATGTCGAGATAAATAATTTTTATCCGTAGATTTTCCTTCGTTATTTCCCCTCCGGCTTTTTTTACCAGCGACGATTTTCCCCATCTTCGTGGTGAAATTAATAGAGTGTTTATTCCCGAAAGAAAATTTTGCTTCAAATGGTGCAATTCTTCTTCCCTGTCCGTGAAATTTTTATCGGTAGCGAGTTTACCAAAAACAAAAGGTGTCTCCATAACCATCTTTTTTCGCAAAGATAGATAATAAATTTATAACTAACAAAAATATTAGTAACTATTTTCTTAGTAATAATTCTATTACTTATGCACTTTCCGAATAAATTCTTCCACTTCCGGCACGCCACCCTGATAGATAAGATACCCGTTGTACGGCTCACGCAAAGTGATTTCATCGTTTATCGGCGTGAGCATCATCTCCTTTACTTTCTGCGGGTCATCAGTCTGCCCCAAAATCCAGCTGAGTTTTACCCAGGCCACTTCGGGCAGCATGTTGCCGGTGGGAATGATGCCGCGCGCCATCATGTCGCGACCCGTATCGTACACAAACATGTGTACATAACCCCACAACGTCTGCAAAGTCATAAACATGTGAACACCTTTGGCGTGGGCACGCTCGATGGCCGGATACAGCTCTTTGTTTACATGTCCCAGGCCGGTTCCCACAAAGATAATTCCCCGATAACCTTTGTCAATCATGGCATCCAGCACATCGGGGTGCATGCCCGGATAGTAGTAAAGCATAGTAACCTTTTCGCTGAAATAAGGTAGAATTTTTACATTTTTATCCGCCCGCCGTTTGTTGTAATGCTTTTTGATGGGAATGATTTCTTTGCGGCTAATACGTGCCAGCGGGGTATCGCCAATGGTGCGGAAGGTAGAGCGATAGGACGAGTGCATTTTCCGGACGCGCGTGCCTTTGTGCAGCAAACCATATTCGTCAGAAGTGGGGCCAAACATACAAACCATCACCTCGGCAATATCGGAATGACCTGCGGCTTTCATGGCGTGCATCAGGTTCAGTGCAGCATCGGAGCTGGGCCTGTCGGACGATCGTTGCGAGCCCACCAGTACTACGGGAACAGGCAAATTCTGACACATAAAAGTCAGCGCTGCTCCGGTATGATGCAGCGTATCCGTGCCGTGACCAATGACAATGCCGTCGATACCTTTTTTGATTTCGACACCAATGGCCTTGGCCAGCGCAATGTATTGTTTGGGGCCCATGTTTTCGCTAAAGACGGCAAACACCTTTTCCGTTTCGAGGTTGCATATATCCGCCAACTCGGGAACTGCTCCGTAAAGCTCGCCCGGCGAAAACGCCGGTATCACAGCACCGGTACGATAATCTAACCGCGAAGCAATGGTGCCGCCCGTTCCGAACAACTTTACCCTTGGCAGGCCGGGAGTGATAGGGAATTCTTTTTCAGGAATTTTGTAATGCGCTTTGTGATAGCCTGTTTCCTCCATCTTTTCCACTGTTTTCACATCAATTCCGATATTATAGCCCGTGGAAATTTTTAATACAATGTGCTGATCATCATCGTTTTCGGCACGGGGAAGAACCGTTCCGTCAAAGTGCCCGCGGGTGGTCTCAATGACGGCAGTGCCCCACACGCGTACTTTAAATTTCTTGAGCAATGCCAGTGCGTCACCCTTGTATCCCTGAAAAATATCGTTGCCCATTGGTTTATTTTTTTCTTTCGTGAAGATATTATTGAAGCTGTCTCAATTTCTCACTCAACACAGACAAATCCATATTGCCGAGTGCCGTTTTTCGCAAGTGCCCCATAATCCAATTATGCTCTTTCACTTTATCGATTCCAATCTTGCCTTCCCTGAATTTTGAAAGTAGAATGGGAATGTGTGCCAGTATCTCCTTTTCGGGATGGCGTTTGAATCCAATAGCTGTAAGCACCGAGTCAAACTCCATTTTAGGATAAGCAACAATAGTGGGCAACATGCTTTCTGCCAGCTGATGATGCAGCTGATTTTCTTTTAGAAGAGCAAAAAGAGGAGACAATATTTTAAATGGAAAAGGCCATCTGGCACCGTAGTGATGCAGGGCAAATTTGAGTTTTTCGCCGAGGAATGTGCCGATGTAAACCGGTGGGATATCCGTTTCGTGGATAATTTTCTCCATGAGAGGGAAGAGGTTTTTGGAAAAAAGAAAAGTATAAACATCTTCTGGAACACCTTGATTTTTCAATGTATTGTAGCGGGCAATCATCTCCTCCGGAAGGTGTTGGCCTATTCTTTCAATATCCTGATCGTCCAGTGGTATGGGAATCGAATCGGTGTCGGGATACATCCGGTTTGCGCCGGGAAGTACGCGCTCGAAAACGGTAGTTCCATCCGGCAGTGACTTGCGTGTTTCTTTGGGAACACCATCGAAAGCCATCCGGCAGCGCTCTTCGATGGTCTCCAGTGCGGTAGGCATGTCAGCTTCCGCTCCCCAAATCACCAGCCAGCCATCTTTTTCACCCGGTTGTAGTTTCCGAATAATTTTCTCCCGGTCTTCTTTCCCCAACTGCGGTTTTAACTCCTCACTGTGTATCAGGTTGGGATGCTCCAGGCAGGCAATCACTTTCAGCCTGCCGGAAAGTTCATCAGCAAACATTCTGCCGGGCTGGATAAAGTGTGACAAAACACCCTGAAAATCCGGTAATTTAACCGCCATGACTTTTCCAGCATTTTTTAACAAAGGGATCCGGAGTAATCCGGAAATATCCTGATACGATATTTTCCATGCGGTAGCGCTGGTTCGTTTATTCAATATCCTTTTGATGCGGAGCAGCGCCCATTGCCGGAAAACTTCGTTATGTGTCAGCTCAGGAATCCATTTGGTATGTGCCACCCCTTTTATTTCGACCCGTGTACCGCCTTTGCAGCTGACGTTTACATCCTCGCGCCCGGCACCTATGCCGGTACGCACCTTGCCGGTGCTACGGTTTAGGAACCTAATGTAATTACAGGCTTCCCGCACCTCCTCCGGATTGACACAATCGGGATAAGTTACCGTTTCGATGAGCGGCATTCCCAGCCGGTCCGTTTTGTAAATTCTTTTGTGGCCAATATCGGAAATCTCACGACAGGCATCTTCTTCGATGCTGAGCTGAATCAGCCTGATTTTCTTGTGGGGAAGTTCCAGCTCGCCTTCGATGCCGAGAATAGCTGTCCGCTGAAATCCAGTGGGAATACTGCCGTCGAGATATTGTTTGCGTGTGATGTGTACTTCACCCACAATGTTGAGTTTGCAGAGCATGGAAATTTCCAGCGCATGTTCCAGTGCTTCGCGGTTCAGTGGAAAGGGCGGCGTGTCGTCAATTTCGTAGGTACAGGCGTTTTCGTTGTTGATACGATAGGTAATTTCCTTACGGGTTTTGAATTCCATGAGCGCCGTTCCATCGTATTCGCCCAGTTCACTCAGCGTAGGCCGCATGTGGCGGACAATTTCGGCATTAAAATCGTCATCATCATTGTAAATTCCTGCCGGACAGTGGCAAAACAGCTTTTCATTGGTGAGTAACTGCTGGTGCACTTCCAGTCCCGACATAAAGCCAAGCTGGTCATAGGTTTTTTGTGTAGCTTCTTTGCGGGGGACATAACCGGTTTGCTTTCGGCTTTCATTAAAATTCTTTTGCGATGAAAAAGACATACAGGTTCTTTTTTGAATTCCCAAATTTAGGAAAAGAAAGGGCACAAAGAACGTGGTCATTCTGTAAAGTAAGGTCAGCCAAAAACTCTTTTTTGTGAGGAAAACACTACAATATATTTTCTCATTCAGGGTAGCTATTTCCATTCTGATGGCAGGAGAGCAGGTGGCAAAGCTGCTTCATTCCTTCACCTGCACCCATCTTCAAAAAAATATCGGTATAATATTCTGTTAACGGAGAGGGATTCAGGTTAATTTCGATGATGGTGGCACCACGCTCTTTGGCCAGTTGTGGTATCGTGTTGGCAGGGTAAACTTCCGCACGGGTACCAATCACCAGCAGCACGTCGGCTTTTTGAACCTCTTCAAAAGCTTTCCTCTTTACCTCAGGCGAGAGTTTTTCGTTGAAGAAGACAAAATCTGGTTTGAGCACACCGCGACAGACGAAGCAAGTAGGTGGAAGAAACTTCAAATCGGCATAACTGTAGTCGTATTCCGTGGAACATTTGGTACATATAAGCCGCCGGTAAGTTCCGTGTAGCTCAATGACTTTCCGGCAGCCGGCTTCCTGATGTAAATGATCAATATTTTGAGTTATAACAGACTGGATGTAACCCTGTTGCCCCATAACCGACAAAATATGGTGTGCTATATTAGGTTTTACACTCGTCAGCGGGTCATAAAACACCTTTTTGATAATCTCCCAGGTAAGTTTAGGCTTTTTGTGAAAAAAATCAATGTTGAAATAGTTAGGATCCACCTCTTTCCAGATGCCGCCTTCACCGCGGAATGTGGGTAAACCACTTTCGACAGAAATACCTGCGCCTGTAAAAACAACGGTATATTTTGCCTGACGGATAATTTCAGCAGCCTCTTTTAAATTTCTGGTTATTTCCAATCCGGTTCCTTTTTAAGTATTAATGTTTCAGCAACTTTGAGATAGTCACTGTCGTATCTTTGTTAAAGATACGGGTAAATCCCAGTTTTTTAAACAAGTTTAGCATGGCTATATTATCGGTAGTGGTTTCGGCAGCCATGCGTTTCACGCCAACAATTTGGGCTATCTGGAGGCAATATTCTGTCAACAGAAAACCGAGGTCTTTTCTCTGCCATTCGTCGGCTACCAGCACAGCATACTCAGCCATCTCCAGGTCAGGATCGGCAATGAGACGCCCTTCCCCAATCATAAGGCGCTTGCCGTCCTGCTCCACTTCGGCAACAATAGCCATTTCTCGGTCGTAATCAATATAACAAAACTCCGTGGCTATCTCGTGAGATTTAAAATGGAAATCGTAACGAAAGCGATGATATATGGACTCCTTGGAACAGTTTCCCAGCATCTCCAGCCAAAGGGGTTCATCTTCCGGCTTAATGGGACGAAGGATAACCTGCTTTCCGTCACGTAGTTTTGTGGTTTTTACCAGCCGCTCAGGATAGGGTCGCATGAGCAAATGACTATAATCGGTAGTTTCTTTTCCCAGTTCATCCGGATCAATCACAATACGGGCATCCAACGCAATGACATCTTTGGGGGTAACGAGGAGCGGGTTGATGTCCAGCTCTTCAATTTCCGGATAGTCGGCAGCAAGATAAGAGAGACGGATTAAGGCCTCAATCAGTTTATCAATATTTTTTGGCGGGCTGCCACGGTAGCCTTTTAACAAAGGATAAATCTTCAACGACTCAATCATTTGCCGTGCCAACCGTTCGTTGAGGGGAGGAAACTCCAGCCTCTGATCTCTGAAGAGCTCTGCTGTAACGCCTCCCATACCCACCAGCATAACCGTTCCGAAATTTTCTTCCTTTTTAAAACCGACAATCAACTCTACAGCATTTTTTGTATCGGCCATTTTTTGTACAGTAACTCCATCAATAATTGCAGAAGGTTTATGGCGATGGACATTCTCGATAAGTTGACGATAGCCGCTCCGCAACATATCATCGCCGGCTATGTTTAGCAAGACACCGCCCACATCTGATTTATGGGTAATGTCTGGAGATTGAATTTTTAAAACAACAGGATAGGTTTTATCACGGGCAATTTTTACGGCTTCCTCTTCGTTTTTTGCCAGCCGGGGATGCGTTACGGAAATGCCATAATCGGTGATGAGCATTTTAGAATCATTTTCCGACAGAATACGATTTTTAGGGAAAATCTCCTTGACATATTTCTTTCGAAGTTTATCCCGGTCGTAGCTAAAAGATAACGGCACCTCTTTGGGGGTTTCAAAAAGCATATCCAGCTTCCTTGAATAACGAATCAGCGTCATATAGGCCTGAATAGCCTGTTCCGGTGTAGCATAAACCGGCAGTTGTGCTTCACTGAGGATATTGTTGCTTTTGTGCATGCTTAGCCCCCCCATCCAGGAGGTCATGATAAGTTTACTGGTTTTTGATGCCATATTGATAATAACACGAGCTGTAGCCTCGGGTTTAGTCATTGCCTGAGGAGTGATGATAACCAACACAGCATTAATTTGTTCATCTTCCAGGATAATTTCCAGTGCTTTTCCAATACGAGAGGGAGAAGCATCTCCGAGTACATCCACCGGATTGTTGTGTGACCAGTAAGCCGGCAGCAGTTTATCCAGCTTTTGGATAACATCATCAGAAAGTTTTACCAAATGTCCCCCCTGGTTTATAAGTGCATCGGTAGCCATAACGCCCGGACCGCCGGCATTGGTGATAATAGCCAGGCCGGAACCTTTCGGAATCTTTTTCCGGCCCACCAAATCGCTAAAATCAAAAATATTTCCCATGTTGTAAACACGAGCAAGACCGGCACGGCGAAGGAGTGCATCACAGATATCATCTTTTGTAGCCATGGCTCCCGTATGGGAAGAAGCAGCTTGTGCTGATTCGGGAAACCGGCCTGATTTGTAAACGATGATAGGTTTTTTGCGGGCAAAAGCCCGTGCTGCCGAAAGAAAACGACGTGCATTGCCCAGTGTTTCCACGTAAAGGATGATAGAATAGGTATTAATATCCTGCCCGAAATAGTCAATAAGGTCGCCGAAAGTTACGTCCATGGCATTGCCAATGGAAACGAAAAAGGAGAAACCCACATTGGTTTCCGCTGCCCAGTCAAGCAGTACGGCACCCAATGCTCCCGATTGCGAGATAAAAGCCATGTGCCCTTTCTTGGGCATACTACTGGCAAAACTGACGTTCAGGTTCAGCCCGGGCACAATGACTCCCATACTGTTAGGCCCCAAAACACGCATGCCTAAATATTTCTTCACCCTGCGCTTCAGTTCTTCTTCCAGTGTTTTTCCCTCTTCTCCGGCCTCTTTAAATCCGGCCGACATAATAATGATACCATTGATACCGGCTTGTCCACACTGGTCAATCAGGTCGGGTACTTCACGTGCCGGAGACATGATAACAGCCAAATCGGGTTTTTTGGGAAGACTGTCCATTCTCGGGTAGCAAGGAATGCCAAGAACGGCTTCGCGTTTAGCATCAACAGGATAAATGACTCCTGAAAAACCACTTTCCATTAAGTTACGCAGAGTAATACCACCAATACTTTTCGGATCGTTATCTATGCCAATAAGCGCTATACGCCGTGGTCTGAAAATATTATCAAGTTTTCGAACAGACATAGCACGTGGTTTTTAAAGTTATCTAATGACGTAAAATGAGGAATCATCTGTTCCTGATTTTAACAAAAATAAACAAAAAAACAGCAGCAATGGTGGTGTATAAAAAAAGTCCGGGAAGCAGTGCTTCCCGGACTTTTTATAATCGTCAGAAGACAAAGAGATTTAATCCCTTGCTCCTATGGGCAGAACAGTTTTGCCCAGTGATTCATTGATTACCTCGGCCATGGCAAGATAAATGGCAGAGAGACCACATATAATCCCTTCAAATCCGGCAATAACACCAATTGATTTTATTCCTGTCCATTTTTCGATAGCGAGAAGGAAGAAGAGAATCCACAAAGTGAAGAATATGGTTTGCAGGGCTCTGTTTTTTCCAAAAGTGGCAATCCACATAAAGAAAGTAAAAACGCCCCATAAGAAAAGATACCAGCCTAAAAAGCCTTCTTTGACACCATCTACCCATCCCCATTTTCCAAACAGAATCAGGGCAACGAGAGAAATCCAGAAAAAGCCGTAAGAGACAAAAGCAACCATTCCGAAAGTGTTACCTTTTTTAAATTCCATTGTTCCTGCAATAACCTGAGCTATACCACCATAGAACACACCCATAGCAAGGATCATAGATCCCAGGGGGAAGAAACCTGCGTTGTGAATGTTCAGCAGGACAGTTGTCATTCCGAATCCCATTAGCCCCAACGGAGCGGGATTTGCTAATTTGTTTTCCATTTTTTGATAATTTTTAGTGAATAAATAAAGATATTTCGAAGCTTTTGGGGCATGGCTGCGCCACGCCCCAAAATAAAATAAGTCTAACGTTTTACTTCTACTTTGGCCCCTTCAATGATTTCTTCAACCACAGTGGGATCCAGCAACGTGGAAGTATCGCCCAGGTTAGTTGCATCGCCTTCTCCTATTTTACGCAGAATACGCCGCATGATTTTCCCTGAACGTGTCTTAGGCAGCCCGTTGACAATCTGAATTATATCAGGCTTGGCAATGGAACCAATGTACTTGTTCACTGTTGTCCTGATTTCATCTTCGATGGTTTCCCTCTCGGCATCGGACAATGCAGCACAAATGACATAAGCATAAATCCCAGAGCCTTTTATCTCATGCGGATAACCTACCACAGCCGATTCAATCACTTTGGGATGCTGATTAATAGCATCTTCCACCTCAGCGGTACCAATGCGGTGTCCCGAAACATTAATCACATCATCGATACGGCCAATAATACGGTAGTATCCTTCCTCATCGCGCTTAGCACCATCGCCGGTAAGATAAAGTCCTTTGAAAGTGGAGAAATAAGTCTGGTGGCAACGTTCGTGATCACCATAAAGTGTACGAATCATACCTGGCCATGGGTATTTAATACATAGAATTCCTTCCACGCCATTCCCTTTTAGTTCGTTACCTTCGGGATCCACAAGAATAGGCTGAATGCCGGGAAATGGTAACGTTGCCATACAAGGTTTTGTAGGGGTAAGTCCAGCCAGAGGGGTAATGAGAATTCCACCGGTTTCGGTTTGCCACCAGGTGTCCACAATGGGGCAGCGACCTTTTCCTACCAGATCGTGGTACCACCGCCAGGCTTCCTCGTTGATGGGCTCTCCCACAGTTCCAAGCACTTTCAATGAGCTTAAATCGTGTTTGGTTACCCACTCATCGCCCTGGGCAATCAAAGCACGAATAGCTGTTGGCGCAGTATAAATCTGGTTTACCTTGTATTTGTCCACAACATCCCAAAATCGTCCTGCATCAGGAAAAGTCGGAATTCCTTCAAACATTATGGAAGTGGCTCCCGCGAGCAGTGGTCCGTACACAATGTAAGAGTGACCGGTTACCCATCCAATATCGGCAGTACACCAATATATATCACCTTCATCATACTGGAAGACATTCTTAAAGGTATACTCCGCATAAATCATATATCCGGCAATAGTATGCACCACGCCTTTGGGTTTGCCCGTTGAGCCGGAAGTATAAAGGATAAATAGCATATCTTCGGCATCCATTACTTCGGCTTTGTTTTCAGTACCAACACCTTCAATGGCATCGCTCCACCAGATGTCACGGCCTTCAACCATATTAATTTTTTCGCCAGTCCGTTTCAGTACAATGGCATGTTCAATACTCGGACATCTCTTCAGTGCTTCATCGGTAATGGCTTTTAAAGGAATGGTCTTGGTACCGCGAAAACCACCATCAGAGGTGATAACCATCTTTGCAGAGGCATCAATAATCCTGTCAGCCAAAGCATTTGCTGAAAAGCCGGCAAAAATAATAGAATGGATAGCACCTATCCGTGCACAGGCCATCATAGCTATGGCCAACTCGGGAACCATGGGAAGGTAAAGGGCTACCCGGTCGCCTTTGCGGACACCTTGTTTGAGCAACGCGTTGGAAAACTCCTTTACTTTGTCAAAAAGCTCTCCGTAAGTAAACCTAATCTCTTTTTCGTTTGGGTCATTGGGCTCCCATATAAGAGCTACCTGGTCTTTACGTAACAACATGTTGCGCTCGAAAATATTCTCCGTAATGTTCAACTTCCCATTGACAAACCATTTGACATCGGGAGCATTAGGGCCGTCGAACTTCCAATCGACAACCTTATCCCATTTTTTGTGCCAGTAATGGGCTTCAGCAATACCCGCCCAGAATCCTTCCGGGTCAGTAACGCTCTCTTTGTACTTTTGAAAGTACTCCGCCAGACTTGTAATCTTGTTTACCATAGCATTTATAATTTAAATTAAACAATGAGATAATTATAGGTGAAAATTGTAAATGCGATGAGGTGGGGAATGTGAGATTTCGACGGAAAAAACGAAAGTTATTAAAAACAGACTTTCTTGTGAGGATGTGTAGAGTCTCATTTTTCGTAAAAGCAAAAAACGGAGGCAGTTTTATCTTAATATGTAGAAAGCCTTTTTCCAACGAACAACACCTTTGTTAAGAAATAACAGAAAGTCAAATATATATTTATTTCCGGGAGTTCTTCGGTTATATCCCAAATTTATAAGTAGTCTAAATATAAATAGTTGAACTTTCCGACTTTAAAGGCAGCAATCTAGTCTAAGAATATTTTCTTAACTTACTGTTTATCTGATAAGTGTTAGATATTTGTTGGAAATAGTTGATCCGAAAATAATTTAATTCATATTCTGCAAAACCATATTATATTTTGACAATAATTTGGATGCCGAGTGCGGAAAACAGTGTTTGAATATCTTCTTCAAGGTCTATCGGGTCAAAAACAATCTGATCTACCTGTTGTTTTATAAGCCAGGCAGCCAGTTTGATGGCTTTCCCGTGCTGCCCGGGTGACACAGGATTTCTTACAAGCTTACTGTTCAGAAGATCACCACTAGTATTCATTTCTCTCAGCTCAATCCATGCTGCTCTCCCAAATGTTTTGGCAATATTTGTTTTGGATTCGTCGAGCAGCAGGGCGACCTTTTTAAAGGTCTTTTTTTCCGGTTCGTAGTGGATGGTGGTGTTAGCGAGGTTTGGAATTTGCCGGTGCAACTCTTTTTCAATTTTATCTATCAGCAAATGAGCGCTGTCAATATCTTTTTCTTTCACCTGCAACACAATATCGGCAAAGAGCATACTGCCTGAACGGCGGATAAAAAGTCGTTCTGTTTTTCCCACATCCGGAAAGTTGTCAATTACTTCCCGGGCTTTTTTTAGTGTTGGAGAATCCGCAGAGGCATCCATCAGCGACAAAAAAGCGTCACGTAGAATTTCAAAAGCGCCGTAAAAAATCATCAGGACAATAATCACTACCGCTACTTCCTGAGCATAAGGAATAGAAAAATGCCAGCCCACAATTCCGGCAATAACCACACCGCTGGCACCAATATCGCCCAGCCAGTTTAAGGCATCGGCTCTGACACCAGGAGACTTAAGCCGGTTGCCGGCTTTTCGTTCGAAAAAATAAAACACGGACTCCAGCAATACCAACACCAGCATAAAAAAAAGTGTTCCCCAAATATTCTCGGGAGTTTTTATGCCATGGCTGAAAAAAACTGTCCTTATAATTCCATATCCGGCAAGCAAAATTGTAATCCCTCCCAGTGTTGCAGCCATATCTTCCAACTTGTTCATCCCGAAAGGAAACCGACCCGACTTATGACCAGCAAAGCGCAAGGCTAAAAACAGCAAAAAAGCACCAATGACATCGGAAATGCTGTGGATACCGTCGGCCGTTATAATGGTGGAACCGACCCAAAACCCCCAAGAGAGTTTTGCAGCTGAAAAAATTAAATTGAGCAGTATCGAAGCAAGTAGCCAGGCTTCTCTTTCCCGCTTTTTCTTAAACCAAAGCATTCCATGAAATTTGTCGCAAACTTAATATAAATTTAATGAACATTAGTTCATATCTTACAGGATTCGGAGAATTAAGGTAAAATTAATATCCTGTAATCACCTCTGTTAAAGAGCTCCTTATCTTTTAAGCTACACAGCAATAAACAGGATACCTGCTGCAATAATAACCGAAAAACCAATAACGAGTGGTTTTCTCAGTTTACAGCTTCCGAGTGCCAGGGCATAAATGAGTTTTATGAGGTTATTGCTGGTGACAGCAATTAATGTGGCCTGACTCAAAATTGACAGAGCCAGCCCATATTTTCCGGTAAACAAACTCAGCAGAAAAGAATCCACATCGGTAACGCCCGCCACGAGCGAAAGGATGTCCAGCCCTTTATCACCATAGTGGCTGTATGACGAATTTTGTCAACAAAGCAAAGATGACAACTAAAATGACAAACAGCAGGGTTTATCAGATTATCATCCAATCATTATTTTTTTTCGGCCCTGGCTTTTGCCATCTTTGACAAAACCGCCTTCATTTGCTGAAGTTCCAAGCCATAGCCTGCCCAATCGTTCTGCTTTAAATAGTTCAGGGCTTTGTTATAATACTCAAGTGCTTTTTGTGCTTGTTTTGAAAAAGCAGATGTTCCTGTAACCTGCTGTGGCATCAAAACCTGCCCGGTTGTAGTACTCTGGCCAACAGGGACGTTAAAGACTGCTTTCAGGGCTTCATCAAGAGTCCTCCTCATTTCAATCTTCTCCTTATAAGCAACGATAACTCTTTTCAGTTCGGGAATCTGTCCCTGTTCTGATTGCAGATAAACCGGCTCCACATAAAGGAATGAATTTTTTATGGGAATCACCAGCTGGTTGCCTTTAATCACCTGCGACCCTTGCTGCCCCCAGAGAGTCAGCTCGGAAGAGATGTCTGGTTTCTGGTTAATACGTGCTTCGATTTGCATGGGGCCATATATCAGCTTATCCTTTGGAAGGGTGTAAACAAACAGATCACCATAATGAGGGGCATCACTACGGGCACATATCCAGGCTACCATATTATCTTTGCCAGAAGGAGTTAGTGGCAGCATCAAAATAAACTCCTCTTTTTTTGTTTTCGGTAAACGCATTATGATATAATAGGGGAACATTTTCTGCTGTTCGTTACTGTATATTTCGTTAGGAACTGCCCAGTAATCTTCCTGATTATAAAAGACTTTTGGATTGGTCATGTGGTACACATTGAACATTTTCGTCTGAATACTGAACAAATCAGTAGGATACCGGATATGCGCTTTCATGAAATCGGGCATGGCGCTATAAGGCTTAAAAAGTTTAGGATAAGTTTTTTCAAAAGTCTGAATCAAAGGATCTTTAGGGTTAATAACATAAAAGGAAACATTTCCGTTGTATGCATTAATTACTACTTTCACGGAGTTGTTAATATAATTTATTCCTCTTTCGATGGGATTTTGAAAAACAGGTTCCGAGTATGGAAACATATTACTCGTAGTGTAAGCATCGTGTATCCAAAAGAGATTACCATCCTTACCCACCACCGGATAAGGCTGACTGTCAAAGGAGAGGAACGGCGCAAGTATTTTGTCGCGTTGCCTGATGTTCCTGTAAAACATAATACGACTTTGGTCAGTAATGTAGCCGGTCAGAAGAATTTTAATATCCGAAAGTTTCCACGCATAAACCAGTCTCCTGAAAAGGGATGAAATGCGTACCCCTCCTTTACCCTTGTAACTGGAATAAACATTCACATTGCCTTTGGGATAATCAAACTCTTTGGCTTTAGTGTTTACCAAGACATATTGGCTTGTTTCTTCGCCATAATAGATAGCCATTTGCGTAAGCTTCAAGGGCACGGATGCTACCGGAGGAATATCTTTTACAATAAGTTCCGGCATACCGTTGGGCGTAATTTTATTTACCGGACTCATCACCACACCATATCCGTGGGTATAAATCAAGTGGTCATTTACCCAGGTTTGCGCACGGGCAGGGATTTCCGAGACAGGTAGCTCTCTGGCAGCCAGGGCTACCTCGGTGTATTTCTTAAAATTATAACGATCAACCTGTACACTACTAAAATCATAATACAAACGTATTTCCTGCAACTGTTTGTAGGTTTGTATTAAGGGTCTGCGATCCCACAAACGAATATTTTCAATAGTGCGATGATTTTCAAGGATGTTTTTATAAGTAATGTTCTGATCAACAGGGAAAGGCTTTACCTTAATTTTGTTAAGGCCATAAGCCTCCCTGGTCAGTTTGATGTTATTCAAAATATAAGGGGTCTCCTTTTTTAGTTCATTAGGTTTTACAATATATTGTTCGATGAGGCCGGGATAAATCCAAACAAAACCAACCCATATCAAAGCCCATGCCCCAAGAGTATATAAGAGAAGTTTCTTCTTTCTGTAAAAAGGGTATAAAAACAACATAAGAGAAACCAGTAAACTGAAAACGATGATAACGCGGTAAGCTGGTATCTGGGCGTACACATCCATGTAGGAAGGGCCATAAGCTACGCCGTGCGAAGAGAATAGGATGTTGTAAAGCTTAATGAGAAAAAGAGCAGAAATACCTAAACTGAAAAAAGCAGAAAGCTGTATCATGTGGTCTTTTGCTTTTCCGGAAATACGAAAGCTGTTTCCCTGGTAACCAAAAGCATTGTCAAGATAATAAGAGAACAGAACAACTGCAAAAGTGAGTGCTACCATAAAGAGATACCATCCCACAATAAACTGATAAATAGGGAGTTTGAAAACATAAAATCCGACATCTTTTCCAAAAATAGGCTCTTTTATTCCAAAAGAAGTAGGATGAACAAATTGTAAGAAACTGTTCCAGTGACCGGAAGCAGAGGAACCCATAACAATAGCAAAAAATAAGATTACTGCTGTCCAAAACCAGAATACTGCCTTCCCACGGTACAATGGCAGAATAAGAGCCCGCGGATCATCCTCCTGTAGAAAACTGTTGCCTCGGCTCAAACTCCCTCTTTGATAGGCCATACGAACGTGAAGGGACGCAAACAGAGCAAAAATAATAAAGAACAAGAGAAAAGAGAGGATCTGAGATAGAAGCATGGTATCGAATACCGAACCAAAGCCCATATTTCTAAACCAAAGCCAGTCTCCGTAATAATCCACAAACAGGCCGAATAAATAAAGCGAGGCCAAAATTATTACAGCCAGGATTATCCAATTTTTTAATTTTTTCATGATGTGTGCTTTTACAATATAATTTTTTCGTAAAACAGGTTGATTCTACAACAGCCAAAAGTAAACAAAAAAGCTTTCTTTTCAACCGGTTGCTCTATCGAAATAATTCTAATGAAAACAAACTGCAAATCTCAAACTCATTCGCCCACGGGTGGATTCATCCGGGCAGATAATTTTCAAATTAGAATTTTCAAAAAGTCAGACAAACGACTATATATTTTCTCATCTACCTGAATGAATCGATATTACAACCAAGAAAGATAATCCTAAAAAAGCTTGTCTTCTCTGGAAGTCTGAAAATTGTTTTTTGGAGCTTATTTGTTTTTTGTTTTTTCCGATTTGTTATTTCTTGAATATTACCCATAGAAAACAACATGGTGCCATATTATTTAGCCCTTTTTTAAAGAATTTTTTTGGGAAAATAAAAAAAAGCTTATTTTTGCCGCTCCAAACCAAAAAGGTACCATAGCTCAGTTGGTAGAGCAACGGACTGAAAATCCGTGTGTCCCTGGTTCAATTCCAGGT
>VAPE01004736.1_pt1 | contig 32199 bp, 32 predicted proteins | sample 3393911 | NCBI WGS metagenome assembly VAPE01 (sample SAMN08290436, study PRJNA428436) | hydrothermal vent metagenome | isolation source: Deep-sea hydrothermal vent chimney | place: Atlantic Ocean: South-mid Altantic Ridge
GCGGTCGGTGTCTTCGACGGTGGGAGCGCGAGCAGGCCCCGCGACCCGGAGCTGCCGAGGTGGTAGCTCAGTCCGGCCTCGGGTCGGGCCAGAACCAGACCCGGGTGCGTCCGGCGGATGACGAAGCGCAGCGGGGACTTGCGTCCCTCCAGGCGGATCGTGATGCGGCCCTTGGCCGCGCCGCCGTGGTCGCGCTGGACGAACAGCGCCCGGGCGTCGCGCCAGCGCTGAAGCAGGGCTCGGATGCGGGTGCGGTCGAGGCCGGGGTGCGGCGGCGCGATCGACCAGTGCTCGTTCGCACCGCGACGCAAGGTGATCTTCGGCAGTGCAAGGGAGGTGATCTGCGCGCCCGGCGGGAGCAGCGCGAGATTCACGAACGCCGTCGGCGGCATGGTGAGAAACGGATACACCGTATCGCCGGTCAGGTGCACGGTGTCGCCGACCTTGACGTAGCGCCATTGATTGATCGGATCGGTATCCCCGAAGTCGAGTTCCCGCCCGTTGAGCCGGAGTCGCACCTTGGGGGGGGCGAGCCCGACCTCCCCAAGCTTGAGTCGCGCGATCGGGTAGCGGGCCAGGCTGCGCGCGCCCGCGGCGTCTTCAATGCCTTCCACCCGCATCGTGTCGGCGCGTGCCCGGATCGGCGCAGTGATCCTCCAGGCCCCGTGGCTACGTTGCAGTTCGATGGTCTCGTGTCCCGGGCGGGCGATCCGGATGCGCGTGATGTCCTTCACGGGCAGGGTGGTGAGGGGTGGTTTCGGCGGTGGCGGCCGGTGCCCGGGGCGCAGGTAGGCGACCAGTCCCAGGGCCGCGACGATCACGATCAGCGCGAGGTTGAGCAGGGTGCGGTTGCGCACGGCGCTCATCGGCGGCGACGGCGATACCAGATCACGATGCCGCTGCCGAGCAGCAGCACCGGCAACCCGAACAGGAAGCCGAATCCCATGATCCCCTCCTCGGAGGCGCTCAGGGTCAGCGTGCGGTCGGGGGCGGTCCTGGCGGGTACGTCGACGAAGCGGTCGTTATGGGTGATCCATTGGAATATCTTGAGCCCGAGGTTCAGGTTGCCGGCGTTGCCGAGATAGGCGTTCGACAGGAAGTCGCCGTCGCCGATCACCGCGATACGCTGGGAACGGGGGCGGGCGGAGGAGCCGGGCGCGGATTTCCGTTTGCCGACGTTCTTGGATGGGATCGCCCGGGTCAGATAGACCCCGATGTCCTGAGGGCCGCGCCGGTCCTTGCCCGCGACGAACGAGATGGTGCCTTTGAGCGGTCGGGTGGTGTCCCAACTGGCGGCGCTGCTTTGCAGGAACGCACCGCCCCGCCAGTCGTCGCGGTTCCCGTCGATGGCGATCGCCGCGGCTTCCGGGAACAGCGTGAGCAGGTTCATTCCCTGCGTCACCGGGGTCGGCGGGTATCGGGTGACCAGCGCGAAGGGCGCCCTGAACAGGCGCACCGCCGCCGGATCGACGATGGTCCCGGGCAGGAGGCGGATGTGCAGCGCCTTGGCGAGCGGATCGAGGCCGTGCAGCGGGCCCGGGTCGTGAAACCAGAGCAGGTTGCCGCCCTTTTTGACGTAGTCGACGATCTCGGCCGTCTCGCCGGGCAGCAGGTTCACGCGCGGGCTCGCGATCACGAGTACCGTGGTGTCGGCGGGGATATTCGGGACGTCGGCCAGGTTCAGCGTGCGGATCGCGACGCCCTTGCGCTGGAGTTCGCGGCCGAAGTCGCCGAGATCGAAATTAGCGCGCCCGAGCGGGTCGCGCTCGCCGTGACCGGTGAGGAATACCGCCCGGCGCTTGGCGCCGCTCGCCACCCGCAGCAGTGCGTTGGTGAGCGCCTGTTCGCTGAGTCGCGTGAGCTGCTGGCTGCGCCCCCGGTACTGGATGACCAGCTCGCCGTCCACGGTGATGCCCAGTTGGCGCACCTGCGCCGGTACCGTGTCGGGATTGATGAAGTCGAGCCGGAGGTCGGATTTGACCCGCCGGTATCGATCCACCAGGTTGCGTATGCGCCGGCGCAGTTGCGGGTTCTCGCGCGCGTAGGCGGTGATCGTCACCGGACCCGCGATCCTCTTCAGGACCTGCACGCTCGCCTGCGTCAGGGTGTTGCGGTGTCCGGCGGTCCAGTCCGCCTGATAGGTGTACCGGGTGCTCAGCCAAGCCAGCAGGCCCATGACGCCGAGGAACAGCACCACGAAGGCGACGTTCTGGATGCGGACCCGGAGTCGGGAGCGGGCGCTTACCTCCATCGCCTCACCTCCGGCGCCGGGGCGGTGCGCGTGCCCCGGCGCCGGGCGCGGGCTGCATTCGGGGGGGCTCGTCGAGCGGCGCTCGTGTGGGTCATGCTCGGATTCCCGGTGTCCTCAGTGCTGTAGCCGGTCGGCGTCCAGACGCCGGATACTCAGCACCAGGAAGGTGGCGATGAACAGCAGGTAGTAGAGCACGTCCTTGGTGTTGAACAGGCCCTTGAGCAGCGACTCGTAGTGGCGCAGCAGTGAGAGATAGGCGAACACCCCGCTCATGCCGGGCCGTGCGTTGCCGGCCCAGTCGATGACCCACAGCAGCAGCAGCAGCCCGAAGGTGCTGATCGCGGCCACGGTCGGCTGGCGGGTGAGGCTCGACATGAACAGACCGGCGGCGCTGTAGGCCGCGAGTAGCAGCGCCAGTCCGAGGAAGCCCGCGGCCAGCGTGCCGAAGTCCAGGCCGCCGCCCATGAGCAGCGACAACGGCATGAGGGCGATCAGCGCCAGCAGGATCAGGAAAAAGAGCAGCAGCCCCAGGTATTTGCCGAGCACGATCTCGGTCATCGAGACCGGCGAGGAGAGCAGCAGCGGAAGCGTGTGGTTGCGCCGCTCGTCGGCGATCAGGCGCATGGTGAGCAGCGGCGCCACCAGCATGAGAATGATCGCCGCGTCGCCGAGCATCGGCGCGACCACGATGGCGGTGATCCCCGGCGCATTCGGGATCGAGACGAGCCGGGGCTGGACCATCTGGAAGTACTCGACCTGTGCCAGGAACAGCCAGGCCAGCAGGAACAGCACCACGGCGAGGATGGCCCACGCCAGCGGCGAGAGGAACAGGCTGCGCAGTTCGCGCAACGCCAGCGTGCGGATCATGCCGCCTCCGTCGGAACGGGGGCCGGCGACGGCCCGGTCCCGGGATGTGCGTCGCGGTACACTAGGTCCACGAACAAGCGCTCCAGGGACGTGCGTTCCGGAACCAGTTCGTAGAGGCCCCAACCACCCTCGACGGCGCGCGCCACGAGCGCCTCGGCCGGATCCGCGCCCGGCTTCGATTGTACGCGCAGGCGTCCGTCGGGGAGCGCCTCCACGCGCGCCACGCCCGGCAGCGTCGCCACCTCGGCGGCTTGCGGCGGGTGTCGGAAGGCGACGGTCAGACTGTGGTCGTCCCCGCCCCGCGTGATCTCCTCGAGGGAGCCGTAGAGCACGCGCTCGCCGCGGTCGATCATCAGTACACGGTTACAGACCGCCTGCACCTCGGGCAGGGTGTGGGTGGAGACGATCACGCCGTGGGCCTCGCCCAGCGAGCGGATCAGGCCGCGGATCTCCAGGATCTGTATGGGGTCCAGACCCACGGTCGGCTCGTCCAGGATGACCACCGCCGGCGTGTGGATGATGGCCTGGGCGATCCCGACGCGCTGCTGGTAGCCCTTGGAGAGGTTGCCGATCAGGCGCCCGCCCGCCTCGCGCAGTCCGCAACGCGCGCGGGCGTGCGCCACTGCGTCGCGCACCCGCGCACGCGGGACGCGGTGGATGCGGGCGCAGAATCCCAGGTACTCGTCGACCGTGAACTCACGATAGAGCGGGGGCTGCTCCGGCAGGTAGCCGAGCTGCATCTTGGCGTTCCGCGGATCATCCAGCAGGTCGATGCCGCCGATCCACACCCGCCCGATGCTTGGGGCGAGATTGCCGCTGATGATCTGCATCGCCGTGGTCTTGCCGGCGCCGTTCGGTCCCAGCAAGCCCAGGACCTCGCCTTTGTGCAGTTCGAAGTCCAGCGCACGCACCGCACACAACTCGCCATAATAGCGATGGAGGTTCTCGACGCGGATCAGGACATCGTCGGACATATTGGGTTGTTCAGTGGAAGCCGGTCCGTATTCGCCAATTCGGTGGGCGGATTCCCTGTGCAGGACCCGACGGATGGCGACCTCACCCGCGGGGTGTCACAATCCACCGCTGCCCAATTCGACCGGAAAGACGCGCGATGGTTCCGGAAATAGGGGACAGACCACGGTTTTCCGGTAGAGGGTCGAGCGCTTCAAGGGAACGCTTCGGAGGAATGAGATAAAATCGTGGTCTGTCCCCTTGTCCCGGGGGCTACTTGATCTTCGCTTCCTTGTATAGGACGTGCTTGCGTACCACCGGGTCGTACTTCTTGCGCTCCAGCTTGCCCGGGGTGTTGCGCTTGTTCTTGGTCGTCGTGTAGTAGTGTCCGGTGCCCGCACTGGAGACCAGCTTGATCTTCTCGCCCATGATGCGTTCTCCTTCCCGTTCAGACCTTCTCGCCGCGGGTCCGCAGGTCGGCCAGGACCCGATCGATGCCCAGCTTGTCGATGACGCGCATACCGTGCCGGGACACCCGCAGGCGTACCCACCGATGCTCGCTCTCCACCCAGAAGCGCTGGTAGTGCAGGTTGGGCAGGAACCGCCGCCGCGTCTTGTTGTGGGCGTGTGAGACGTTGTTCCCGGCGATGGGACCCTTTCCGGTCACTTGGCAGACCCTGGACATGCTTCCGACCCCGTGTAGCCACTGGCAGCGTGAGCCGATCTTTATAGCAGAGGGGCGGCCAGGGCACAAGAACGAAACGAAAAATAGGGGACGGACCACGGTTTTATCCCATCCCTTTCAAAACATTCGACCCTCTGCCGATAGAACCGTGGTCTGTCCCCTATTTTCCTACAGCAGCCCCCGCTCGGCGAAGGAGACCGTCTCCCGATCGCCGATCACCAAGTGGTCCAGGATCCGAATGTCGATCAGATCGAGTGCATCGCGCAGGCGCCGGGTCAGGGCTTCATCCGCGCGGCTGGGTTCGGCCACCCCCGAGGGGTGGTTGTGGGCCAGGATGACTGCCGCGGCGTGGCGTTCCAGGGCGCGGCACACCACCTCGCGGGGGTGGACGCTGGCGGCGGCCAGGGTGCCGAAGAACAGCTCCTCGTAGGCGATCACCCGGTGTCGGGTGTCCAGGAACAGGCACGCGAAGACCTCACGACGGTGGCCGCGCATCCGCGCCAGGAGATAGCGGCGCGTGTCGGCCGGGTTGCGCAGTGCCGCCTCGCGTACCAGCCCCGCCTCCAGGTGGCGCCGCGCCAGTTCGAGCGCGGCCTGAAGCTGGACGAACTTGGCGCTGCCGAGCCCCGGGGTCGCGCACAGACGCTCGCGGGGGGCGTCGAGGAGGGGCCGCAACCCGCCGAGTGTCGTCAGCAGTTCGCGGGCGAGATCGAGGGCGGTGCTGCCGCGGCGCCCGGTACGCAAGAAGATGGCCAGCAGCTCGGCGTCGGAAAGCGCGCCGGCCCCGCGCAAAAGCAACTTCTCCCGCGGCCGCTCGGCCGCCGGCCAGTCACGGATGGACATGGGCGCCACCTCCCTGTGGCAGTCATCGCGGGCGGGATTCTAACCTGCACGGGGCACCGGCCGATAGGGAAAATAGGGGACAGACCACGGTTTTATCCCACTCCTAATTCGGAGCGCTCGACCCTCTGCCGGTAAAACCGTGGTCTGCCCCCTATTTTCGTCCCCTATTTTCCGGGTGCGCGCGGGGTTTCTGGTACACTTCGGGCGGGATGGACGCACGCCTCTCCAATAAGCGAATCCTGCTCGGGGTCAGCGGCGGTATCGCCGCCTACAAGGCGTGCGACCTCGTACGGCGCCTGCGCGAAACCGGCGCCGAGGTGCGGGTGGTCATGACCGAGGCCGCCGCCGCCTTCGTGACCCCGCTCACTTTCCAGGCTCTGTCCGGGCACGCCGTGCACCGCAATTTCCCGGACGCGGATGCCGAGGCGGGCATGGGCCACATCCGCCTCGCGCGCTGGCCCGATGCGATCCTGATCGCTCCGGCGACCGCCGATACCCTGGCACGTCTGGCGCTGGGGCGCGCCGACGATCTGCTCGCGACGCTGTGTCTGGCGAGTACCGCGCCGCTCGCGCTGGCCCCGGCCATGAACCACGTGATGTGGTCGCACCCGGCCACGCAGGCCAACCGCGAAACGCTGGCCTCCCGGGGGGCGCATATCTGGGGGCCGGCCGAGGGGGATCTCGCCTGTGGCGAGACCGGCGCCGGGCGCATGCTGGAGCCGGCGGTGCTCGTGGCGCGGCTTGCGGGGTTGTTCGCGCCGGGGATCTTGGCGGGTGTGACGGTGCTGATCACGGCGGGCCCGACGCGCGAGGCGCTCGATCCGGTGCGCTTCCTGAGCAACCGCAGCTCCGGACGCATGGGTTACGCACTGGCCGCGGCCGCCGCCGAGGCCGGCGCGCGGGTGATCCTGGTGAGCGGCCCGGCGGCGCTCGACGCGCCCCCGAAGGTGACGCGGGTGAGCGTGGAGAGCGCGGCGCAGATGCATGCGGCGGTGCTCGAACGGGTCGCGCAGGCCGATATCTTCATCGGGGCGGCGGCGGTCGCCGACTACACCGCCGAGCGCCCGGCGGTGCAGAAGATCAAGAAGGGCCCCGATCCGTGGGTGCTGCGCCTGGCGCGCACGCCGGATATCCTGGCCGAGGTGGCGGCGCGCGCGCGGCCCCCGTTCAGCGTGGGCTTCGCCGCCGAGACCGAACGCCTGATCGAAAACGCGCGCGCCAAGCGCATGGCCAAGGGTCTCGACATGGTGGCCGCCAACCGGGTCGGAGAGGGGCGCGGCTTCGGCGATACCGAAAACGCCCTGGAAGTGGTCTGGGAAGGCGGCGGCGCCTCGTTGCCGAGCGCACCGAAGGAGCGCCTCGCGCGCCGGCTCATCGCCCTGATGGTGGAACGTTATCATGCCAAGAACCGTACAGCTCAAGGTCCTCGATCCCAGAATCGGGCGTGAGATTCCGCCGCCGGACTACGCCACCGCGGGTGCCGCGGGGCTGGATCTGCGCGCCTGCCTGGACGTGCCGCTCACGCTCGCCGCGGGCGAGACTACGCTGATCCCCACCGGCATCGCGATCCATATCGACGACCCCGGTCTCGCGGCGGTGCTGTTGCCGCGCTCGGGGTTGGGCCACAAGCACGGGATCGTGCTCGGCAACCTGGTGGGGCTGATCGACTCCGACTACCAGGGCCCGGTGTTCGTCTCGTGCTGGAACCGCAGCGGCGCGTCGTTCACGATCGAGGTCGGCGAGCGCATCGCGCAGATGGTGTTCGTGCCGGTGGTGCAGGCGCGCTTCGAGCACGTGGAGGAATTCGAGGCGAGCGCGCGCGGTGCCGGCGGCTTCGGACACTCGGGGCGTCTCTAGTCCGGCTCACCGCGGCACCGGTGAGTGCAATAAACATTGTCACGAGGGAGTGCGATCGTCAATGAGCCATGCCATCGAGATCCCGCCGTCGATCTTCCGTGCCTATGACATCCGCGGTATCGCCGGGCGTACGCTGACCGCGGAGGGTGTGCACGCCATCGGCCGGGCGATCGGCAGCGTCGCCGTCGAGCGCGGGGAGACGCGCGCGTTCCTCGGTCGCGACGGGCGCCTGTCCGGGCCGGAGTTGTCCGCGGCGCTCGGGGCGGGGCTGGAGGCGACCGGGCTCGAGGTCGTGGACATCGGGCTGGTGCCCACGCCGGTGCTCTACTTCGCGGTCTGCGAGTTCGGCAGCGGCACCGGCGTGATGCTCACCGGCAGCCACAATCCGCCCGACTACAACGGGCTCAAGATCATGATCGCCGGCGACACCCTCGCCGAGGACGGTATCCAGGACCTGCGCCGGCGCATCGAGTCCGGCGACCTGCAGGCCGCGCCCGGCCGGCGTCGCTCACAGGATGTGCTGCCCGCCTACATCGAGCGGATCGTGGGCGACGTACATCTCTCGCGCGCGCTGCGCGTGGTGGTCGACTGCGGCAACGGCGTGGCGGGCATCGCGGCTCCGCGGCTGCTGCGCGCGCTCGGCTGCGAGGTCACCGAACTCTACTGCGACGTGGACGGGCGCTTCCCCAATCACCACCCGGACCCGAGCGTACCGGAGAACCTGGAGGCGCTCCGGGCGGCCGTGTTGGGCGGCGACGCCGACCTGGGGCTCGCCTTCGACGGCGACGGCGACCGCCTCGGCGTGCTGGCCCGCGACGGGCGGGTGATCTGGCCCGATCGGCTGCTGATGCTGCTCGCCGTCGACGTGCTCGCGCGCAACCCCGGCGCGCGCATCCTCTATGACGTAAAATGTAGCCGCCACCTGGACGCGGCGATTCGCGCCGCCGGCGGGGAACCGGAAATGTGGAAGACCGGGCACTCGCTGATCAAGGCGCGCATGCGCGAGACCGGCGCGCTGCTCGCCGGCGAGATGAGCGGACACGTGTTCTTCAAGGAACGCTGGTACGGTTTCGACGATGCCTTGTACACGGCGGCTCGGTTGCTCGAGGTGCTCGCGGCCGACCGGCGCGACCCGACCGCGGTCTTTGCGGCCCTGCCCGACAGCGTCAACACCCCGGAGCTGCATGTCGAGATGGGCGAGGGCGAGCACTTCCGGTTCATGGAGCGGTTCGCCCGCGAGGCGCACTTCGAAGGCGCCGCCGTGCGCACCATCGACGGCGTGCGCGCCGATTTCGCCGACGGTTGGGGCTTGGTGCGCGCCTCGAATACCACGCCGTGCCTGGTGCTGCGCTTCGAGGCCGAGGACGAGGCCGGACTGCACCGCATCCAGGAGATCTTCCGTCGCCGGATGCTGGCCGTCGAGCCCGAGCTCGCACTGCCCTTCTGAGTCGTACGAGCACCCGACCGCCGCAGGATCGAGCGCACCATGACCTTGAATTCCGATTCCGCCATGAATGTCGCCCGGGTGCTCACCGAGGCGCTGCCCTACATTCAGCGCTTCACGGGCAAGACGGTGGTGATCAAGTACGGCGGCAACGCCATGGTCGACGACGCCCTCAAGAGCGGCTTCGCGCGCGACGTGGTGCTCATGAAGCTCGTGGGCATCCACCCCGTGGTGGTGCACGGCGGCGGCCCGCAGATCGCCTCGCTGCTCGCGCGCCTCGGCAAGGAGAGCCGCTTCGTCGACGGGTTGCGGGTCACCGATCGCGAGACCATGGACGTGGTGGAGATGGTCCTCGGGGGGCTGGTCAACAAGGAGATCGTCAACCTCATCAACCGCCACGGCGGCAAGGCGGTCGGCCTCTCCGGAAAGGACGCCAACATGATCCGCGCGCGCAAGTTGACCGTGACGCGCGATCATGCCGAGTTGGAGGCGTCGGAGATCATCGATCTGGGCCACGTCGGCGACGTCGAACGCATCGATCCGCATGTCGTGCGGATGCTGGTGAGCGGCGACTTCATCCCGGTCATCGCGCCCATCGGCGTCGGCGCCGAGGGGCATTCCTACAACATCAACGCCGACCTGGTGGCGGGGCGCACGGCCGAGGTCCTGGAGGCCGAGAAGCTGATCCTCCTCACCAACACCCGCGGCGTGCTCGACCGGGAGGGGCGGCTGCTCACCGGCCTGGGTGCCGAGCAGGTCGATGCGCTCATCGCCGACGGCGCCATCCACGGCGGCATGCTGCCCAAGGTGCGTTGCGCCCTGGAGGCGGTGGCCGGCGGCGTGCACACCGCGCATATCATCGACGGGCGCATGGAGCACGCGGTGCTGCTGGAGTTGTTCACCGACGAGGGCGTCGGCACCCTGATCCGGCGCGGGTGAGCCGGCACGGGGCCGGAGCCCCTTCGCCGGATGCCCGATCTCGTTCCCTGATCCGATCCCCGGCGCCTTCACGTGGAACAGGCGGCGGCCTTCAGTCCGGTCGACGGCGCCAATGAACGGCAAATGAATTGCTAACTTGACAAGAATTAGCAGTTATCGGTTAAACTACCAATCAATTGCTAATTCGGGAAAATTTAGCATTAACTTGCCAGGCTCATGAAGGTCCCCCTGTCACCCCCACCTATGGAGCGGCTGCTGTCCGAACTGCTGCGCCGCGGCCCGGGCGCCGTGCACGCCGCCGGCCCGTTGGTGGGGGGGCGCTATCTCCACTGGGACGAACTGCGCCACCGGATCCCGCCGAAGGGACTGAGTCACGAGGACTGGTGGGCGGGCATCCTGCTGGCGCGCGCGGGGCTGCTCAACGTACTGCCGTTCCGGGACAAGCGCGACGTGCCCATGAGGTTCGGCATGCCCGACCCGGTGTTGCGGGCGCTGCACAACATCGACCGCCGTGCCGCCGGCAGCCTGGGCATGGAATCCCCGGTCGTCTCGGGGGAGGATCGCGACCGCTATCTGGTCAGCTCGCTCATCGAGGAGGCCATCGCCTCCAGCCAGCTCGAAGGTGCGGCCACCACCCGCGAGGAGGCCAAGGCCATGCTGCGCTCCGGGCGCCGGCCGCGCGATCGCAGCGAGCGCATGATCTTCAACAATTTCCAGGCCATGGAGCGGATCCGCGAGCTGTGTGCGGAACCCTTCACGCCGGAGCGTATCCTGGAACTGCACCGCATCGTTACCGCGGACACCCACCCGGACGCCGCCGGCCGCCTGCGGGTGGAGGGCGAACGGGTGCAGGTGGTGGATGCCCAACACGTCAATGTCCTGCACGATCCGCCCGCGGCGGCGGCCCTGCCGGCGCGCTTGGCGGCCCTGTGCGACTTCGCCAACCGCGCCGACGCCGCCGAGCCCTTCATGCATCCGGTGATCCGCGCGATCCTGCTGCACTTCATGCTCGGCTACGACCATCCCTTCGTGGACGGCAACGGCCGTACGGCGCGCGCCCTGTTCTACTGGAGCCTGGCGCGCGCCGGCTATTGGCTGCTGGAATACGTTTCCATATCGCGCCTGCTCAGGCGGGCCCCCGCCCGCTACAGCCGCGCCTACCTGTACACCGAGACCGATGCCAACGACGTAACCTATTTCATTATCCACCAACTCGGCGTCATCGAGCAGGCCATCGCTGCGCTGTACGAATACCTCGACCGCAAGGCCGTCGAACGGCGTAGCGCCGAGAATCTGCTGCGCCACGCGCCCGGCCTGTCCGATGACCTGAACCACCGCCAAGTGGCGCTGCTCAGTCACGCCCTGCGCCATCCGGGGCAGGACTATACCGTCGAGAGCCACCGCCGCTCCCACCGGGTCACCACCCAGACCGCGCGCACCGACCTGCTGCGTCTCGCCGGGCGGGGCCTGCTGGAGCGGCGCAAGCGCGGTCGCGCCTTCGTGTTCCGTGTGCCCGACGACCTGCGCGGGCGTATCGCCGCAGCCGCCGGGCCCTCTGTCAAGGTGCGCCGTAAACCGACCCGTCGATGAACACAGGGAACCGCCGCTGAAGAAGCGGGTGCCCGGATGGGCGTGTCCGCCACCTACGCCCCGGCGTCGATTCCGTATTCGGCCTGATAGCGGCGGATCGCCGCCAGCACTTCGGGATCGCCGGTGCCGTCCCCGAGGTAGGCGATCAGGTCCGCCAGCGTCACGATGCTCACCACCGGGACGTCGTAGCGCATCTGTACCTCCCGGATCGCCGAGGATCCGGTGCGACCGCGTTCCTGGCGGTCGAGGGCGATGACCACGCCGGCCGGCGCGGCGCCGGCGGCGCGGATGATCGCCACCGACTCCTCTACGGACAGACCGGAGGTGATCACGTCGTCGACGATCAGCACCCGGCCCGCGAGCGGCGCGCCCACCACGTTGCCGCCCTCGCCGTGGTCCTTGACCTCTTTGCGGTTGAAGGCATAGGGCAGATCGCGCGCATGATGATCGGCGAGTGCGGCGGCGGTCGTCGTCACCAGCGGGATGCCCTTGTAGGCGGGCCCGAAGAGCATATCCGCGTCGAAGCCGGCATGGACGATCGCCGCCGCGTAACAGCGCCCCAGGCGTGCGATGCGCCGCCCGGTGTCGAACAGCCCGGCGTTGAAGAAATAGGGGCTCACCCGGCCCGATTTCAGAGTGTAGCGGCCGAAGCGCAGGGCGCCGCTCTCCAGCGCGAAACGGATGAAGTCCTGTTGGTAGGGTTCCATGGCGGGGCCCGGTCGATGGCGCGGGCGCAGCCGCAACGGTTTCGCGTATCATACCGCCTGAGGCGGCGTGCGGGAACGCTCGAGGCCGGAGACCGGGATGCGCGTCGTCACCCTGAACGTGAATGGGATCCGCTCCGCCGCCCGCAAGGGGTTCTTCCGCTGGCTGGCGCGCCAGCGCGCCGACGTGGTGTGCCTGCAGGAGACCAAGGCGCAGGAGCACCAGCTCGACGGCGATGGTTTTCGTCCGCGCGGCTACCACGCCTATTTCTTCGATGCCGAGAAGCGCGGCTACAGCGGCGTGGCGCTCTACTGCCGGCGTGAACCGGACCGGGTCGTCCGTGGTTTCGGTTGCCCGGACTTCGATGCCGAGGGCCGTTATCTGCAGGCCGACTTCGGTTCCCTCAGCGTCGCCTCGGTGTACGTGCCTTCCGGCTCCTCCGGACCCGGACGCCAAGCGGCCAAATTCGACTTTCTGGAGCATTTCGCGGTGTTTCTGCGTGCGCTGCGCCGCAAGCGGCGCGACTACATCCTGTGCGGGGACTGGAACATCGCCCACAAGCCGATCGACCTGAAGAACTGGCGCGGGAACCGGAAGAATTCCGGGTTCCTGCCCGAGGAGCGCGCCTGGATGGACGAGTTGTTCGGCCCGATGCGCTACGTCGATGCTTTTCGCGTGGTCGACCCCCGCCCGGAGCAGTATACGTGGTGGTCGAACCGCGGGCGCGCCTGGGAGAAGAACGTGGGCTGGCGTATCGACTACCAAGTCGTCACGCCGCGGCTGCGCGCGGCGGTGCGCGCGGCGCGCATCTACAAGGCGCAACGGTTCTCGGATCACGCCCCGCTCATCATCGACTACGATCTGGAGCCGGGCGCGCGCAACCCGGGCGTGGGCCGCTCGTGAATTCACGCATCGATCCCGGATCCCGCTGCGCCGCATCCGGGCTGCGGTATCCGCCCGGGGCGGTGGGAAATCGGCCCGGATTCCCTCCGCGCCTCGCTACGAACCTCTAACCCCGACCGGCTTCGAGACCGAGTTCCGGCGGCAGTTCGCGCGCGCCGCGGATGCGCACGCGTTTGAGCCGGCCGCGTTCGCCGCCGAGCAGGGTCACGTCGGAGAACGCCACGCGAAACCGCGTGGCGAGGTAACGCCGCAATCGTTCGTTGGCACGTCCCTCCACCGGCGGCGCGGTGAGGCGTATCTTGAGACGGTCCTCGTGCACGCCCGCGAATCCGTCGCGCGCGGCGCGCGGCTGCACGCGTACCTGGAGAATCAGGTCCGTGCCGTCCCAGCGGAACCATCGGGGCGTCTCGCGCATGGGCGCGGCGCGCTCAGCCCCCGGCGAGGCCCAGACCCAGATCGCGTAGCGGAGCGATCAACAGGATCGAGGCGAGTTGCAGTGCGACCAGTACCAGCAGGGGCGAGAGGTCCAGGCCGCTGATCGGCGGGAGGAGACGCCGCGCCGGGGCGAGCAGCGGCTCGTTCAGGCTGTAGAGCAGCGCCGTTACCGGGCTGTAGGCCCCGGGGTTCAGCCAGCTCAGGACCACCTGGATCAGGATCGAGATCAGGTAGATGCGCAGGGTGAGGTCCAGCAGGCTGGCGAACGCCAGTACCGCCAGGCCGGCAGGGGCCGCCGAGAGCCCCTGCACCAGATTCACCAGCCAGAATTCCAGCATGCTCAGGCCCAGCAGCAACAGGACCGAGGCGAGATCCACCCGGCCGAGCGGCGGGATCACGCGTCGCAGCGGGACCAGCAGCGGGTTCGTCACGCGCACCAGGAACTGGGAGACCGGGTTGTAGAAGTCGGCGCGCGACCAGCCCAGCAGGAAGCGCAGCAGGACCGCCACCAAGTACAGTCCGAAGACGATCTTGATGAGAAACACCGCAGCGTTTGCGGCATAGGGGTTGCCCACGGTCAGGACGCCCCGAGCTCGTCGGCCAGCGCGCACGAGCGGTCCCGCGCGGCGCGCAGCGCACGGCGGAACTGCTCGTGCAACCCCGCCTGTTCCAGCACCGCCAGGGCCGCTTCCGTGGTCCCGCCGGGCGAGGTCACGCGCCGGCGCAGCCGACCCACGTCCTCGTCGGATTCCAGCGCGATGCGCGCGGTGCCGATGGCGGTCTCGAGGGTCAGCATGCGGGCCGTCTCCGACGTCAGGCCGAGTTCGACGCCGGCCGCCTCCAGGGCCTCCATCACCAGGAAGAAGTAAGCGGGGCCGCTCCCGGAGAGTGCGGTGACCGCGTCCATCAGGGCCTCGTCCGCCACCCACAGGGTGATCCCCACCGCTCGCAGGATCGACTCGGCGAGGTCACGGCGCACGGCGCTCACCGCGGAGGTGGCGTATAGGGCGGTGGCCCCGCTGCGCACCAGGGCCGGCGTGTTGGGCATGGCGCGGACCACGGCCGCGCCTCCGCCCAGCCAGCGATCGAGGTCGGCGCTGCGGATTCCTGCGGCGATCGAGATCACCAGCGGGCGCGCGCGGTGCACCACCGGCGCCAACTGCGAGGCGGCGGCACGCAACACCTGGGGTTTGACCGCGAACACCACGGCGTCGGCGTCGGCCGCGGCGGCGGCGTTGTCCGCGAACACACGCACCGGCCCCTGCGCGGTGAGGCCCTCGCGCCGTGCCGGGTCCGGGTCCGCCACACGGATGCGTTGCGGGTCCGTGCCGTCGGCAAGCAGGCCGCCGATCAGGCTTCGGGCCATGTTGCCGCCGCCGATAAAGGTGATGTTCGCGTCGATCATGCCGCGGGGGTTCCCGTCCGAGGGCGCCAGTCTAGCAGACTGTCGGGCTTAGGGGTTCGTACGTGCCCGGTCCCAACGGCGTGCGCATCACCCGCGCGGGCCGAACAAGCCGGTCCCGATCCGCACGAGGGTGGCGCCCTCGGCCACCGCCGCCTCCAGGTCGCCGGTCATGCCCATGGACAGGGTGTCGAGCGCGAAGCCCGCGCGGTTGAGTGCATCGAAGGCCTCACGCAGCGGGCGCAAGGCGCGCCGCTGGGCGGTGAGTCCGTTCGCCCGCGCGGGGATGCCCATCAGCCCGCGCAGTCGCAGTCGCGGCAGGGTGCGCACGAGCGCCGCCAAGTCCCCGACATCCCCGGGAGCGACCCCCGACTTGCTCACCTCGCCGCTGAGATTGATCTGCACGCATACCTGCAGAGGGGGCAGCATGTCGGGACGCTGATCGTTGAGACGCCGGGCGATCTTGGCCCGGTCCACGCCGTGCACCCAATCGAAGCCGGCGGCGATCTCGCGGGTCTTATTCGACTGGATCGGGCCGATGAAGTGCCATTCCACGTCGAGTTCGGCGAGCCGCGCGCGCTTCGTCAGGGCCTCTTGCAGGTAACTCTCCCCGAAGCGGGCGAGTCCCGCGCCGACGGCGGCCCGGATCGTCTCCGCCCCCCGGCCCTTGCTCACCGCCAGCAGCGCCACGGAGCCGGGCGCGCGGCGGTGACGGGACTCGGCCTCGCGGATGCGGGCTTGGATCTCGCGCACGCGCTTGGGTATGGTACTCGGGTCAGGGATGGCCACGGTCTTCTCCGCCGGGCTCAAGGCCTCGGCCCCTGCGGACGCTAATCAGGGTTGCGAGCCGGGATATTAGCGGAACGGCCCGCCCGTATGCCAGGGGAGACCCCCGGAGGAGATGCATGGATATCGCCGAACTGCTCGCTTTTTCCGTCAAGAACAGCGCCTCCGATCTGCACCTCTCCGCCGGCCTCCCGCCGATGATCCGGGTGGACGGGGACATCCGCCGCATCAACGTGCCGGCCGTGGATCACAAGACGGTCCACTCGCTCGTCTACGACATCATGAACGACAAACAGCGCAAGGACTACGAGGAATTTCTCGAGACCGACTTCTCCTTCGCGCTGCCCGGCCTGGCGCGCTTCCGGGTCAACGTCTTCAACCACAACCGCGGGTCGGGCGCGGTGTTCCGGACCATCCCGACCAAGATCCTGACCCTGGAGGAGCTGGGTTGCCCGCCGGTCTTCAGGGAGGTCACCGACCGGCCCCGCGGCCTGGTGCTGGTGACCGGACCCACCGGTTCGGGCAAGTCGACGACGCTCGCGGCGATGATCGACTACCTCAACGATCATCGCTTTGCCCACATCCTCACTATCGAGGACCCGATCGAGTTCGTGCACGAGAGCAAGAAGTGCCTGGTCAACCAGCGCGAGGTGCACCGCGACACCCTGGGGTTCAGCGAGGCCCTGCGCTCTGCGTTGCGCGAGGACCCGGACATCATTCTGCTGGGCGAGATGCGTGATCTGGAGACGATCCGCCTGGCGTTGACCGCGGCCGAGACCGGCCACTTGGTGTTCGCCACCCTGCACACCAGTTCCTCGGCCAAGACCATCGACCGCATCATCGACGTCTTCCCGGCGGGTGAGAAGTCGATGGTGCGTTCCATGCTGTCCGAATCATTACAGGCGGTCATCTCCCAGACCCTGCTCAAGAAAAACGGGGGCGGACGCACGGCGGCCTGGGAGATCATGACCGGCACGCCCGCGATCCGCAATCTGATCCGCGAGGACAAGGTGGCGCAGATGTACTCGGCCATCCAGACCGGACAGGGGCAGGGCATGCAGACGCTCGACCAGCACTTGCAGGAACTGGTGCGGCGCGGGCTGGTGAGTCGGATCGAGGCGCGTTCCAGGGCCGTCAACAAGGGCCTGTTCCACTGAACGAAGCACGGGACGGACGGGGGCGATCCGGATCTTCACACGAGCCAGAGAGGTCGACCATGGATTTCACATCGCTGCTGAAACTGATGGTGCACCGCGAAGCGTCGGACCTGTTCATCACCGCCGGTCTGCCGCCCAGCCTCAAGATCAACGGACGCATCGCGCCGGTCTCGCAGACGACCCTGACCGCGGATCAGGCCCGCGAGGTGGTGCTGAGCGTCATGAGCGAGCGCCAGCGCGAGGAATTCGAAGAGACCCGCGAATGCAACTTCGCCATCAGCGCCTCCGGGGTCGGCCGCTTCCGGGTGAGCGCCTTCCAGCAGCGCAACCACGCCGGCATGGTCCTGCGTCGCATCAAGATCAAGATTCCGGCGATCGAGCAACTCAAGCTGCCGCCCATCGTCAAGACCCTGGCGATGACCAAGCGCGGCCTGATCATCTTCGTAGGCGCCACCGGGACCGGAAAGTCGACGTCACTGGCGGCGGTGATCGGCTACCGCAACCACAATAGCAGCGGCCATATCGTCACCATCGAGGATCCGATCGAGTTCGTCCACCAGCACGCCGGCTGCATCGTCACGCAGCGCGAGGTGGGCATCGACACCGAGTCCTTCGAGGTGGCCCTCAAGAACACCCTGCGCCAAGCGCCGGACGTGATCCTGATCGGCGAGGTCCGCACCCGCGAGACCATGGACTACGCGATCGTTTTCGCCGAGACGGGGCACCTGTGTTTGGCGACCCTGCACGCCAACAACGCCAATCAGGCCCTCGACCGGATCATCAACTTCTTCCCCGAGGACCGGCGCAATCAGCTCCTCATGGAATTATCGCTGAACCTGCGGGCGCTGGTCGCCCAGCAGCTCATCCCGACGCCCGACGGCAAGGGACGGCGCATCGCGGTGGAGATCCTCATCAACACGCCGCTCGTCGCGGACCTCATCCGCAAGGGCGAGATCTACAAGCTCAAGGATCTGATGAAGAAGTCCACGCAGCAGGGGATGATAACCTTCGACCAGGCGCTCTACGACCTGCACGCCGCCGGGGAGATCACCTACGAGGACGCGATCCAGCACGCCGATTCGGCCAACGAGGTGCGCCTGATGATCAAGCTCGGCAAGAGCGGTCCCAACCAGTACGGCACCGCGTTCGAAGGGGTGTCGCTGGTCGATGAGTAGGGCGGGCCGAGGCCCGCCGACGACGCCGGCCAATCCCGCCGACCACGCCCATGGCAACGACGTCGGCCGGGTGCGCCCGGCCCTACCGGTGGGCACGATCACCGATGTGCAAGGGCGGGGCGCGCCCGGTCCTACGGGCCGTCGAACACGGCGCGCGCGTCGAATACGGGTCCGTCTACGCACACGCGTTTCATGGTCACGCCCGCGGGGCCGCGTACCGGGACGGCGCAGCCGGCGCAGCCGCCCACCGCGCAGGCCATGAATTCCTCGAGCGAGACTTGGCAGGGCACCTCGAAACGCGCGGCCAGAGTGGCGCCGGCGCGCAGCATGGCGCTCGGCCCGCAGGCGAACATCTCGACCTCGCCCAACGCCTCCGGCGCCAGCGCCGCGAGCCAACGCCCGGCCAGTTCGGTGACGTGGCCGGGGTGGCAGCCCGGCTCCTCGCGCCCGCTCGCCAGGCGGCTGGGGATCCCTTGGTCCTCGAGCAGTGGCAGTGCCGCGATTACGCCGTCCGGCATTCCCGGGACCAGGATCCGCGACGGCCGGGCGGTGAACGGGAATGCCGTCTCCGAGCCCATCAGCACCAGGGTTGCCCCGCCCGCGCCGCTCCGGTGCAGGGTCTCGGCCAGGAAGATCATGGGCGGGATGCCCACGCCCCCCCCGATCAGGAGGCGGCGGGGCCGCTCGGGATGGGGCTCGAAGCCTCGGCCGATCGGTCCGAGCAGGTTGAGCCGCTCCCCCGGGCGGCGCCCGGCGAGCGCCCGCGTGCCGGTGCCGACGACTTTATATAGGAATTCCACCCATCCGGCCTCGGGATCCGTGCGCATGATCGACAGCGGGCGGCGCATCGGCAGGGCGGGGTCGCAGCGCAGGTGGGCGAAGCTTCCGGGGGTGGCGTGCCGGGCGCAGCGCGGGGCCTGCACCCGCAGCACGTACTGGCGGGCCGCAAACGCTTCGTGCGCCAGGATCTCCGCATCCTCCACGAAGATCGTCGCCCGGCGTGCGTGCGTCGCGCCGCTCATCCGCGATCCTCGAACACGATCCTTCCGCCCACCAGCGTATGTGTGACCCGGCCCGTGAACTCCCAGCCCAGGAACGGTGTGTTGCGTCCCCGACTGTGCAGGGTGTCCGCATCCAGGCGCCAGGATCGCCGCGGGTCGAAGATGCACACGTCGGCCGCCGCCCCGGGCGCCAGCGTGCCGTGGGGGATGCCGAGGATGCGCGCCGGGTCCACGGTGAGCCGTGCGATGGCGGTGGGCAGATCGAGCGCCCCCTCCTCGACCAGGCGCAGCGTCAGCGGCAGCAGGGTCTCCAGGCCGGAGATTCCGGGCTCCGTGGCGGGAAACGGGGCGAGTTTGGCGTCGGCCTCGTGCGGCTGGTGGTCGGAACACACGGCGTCGAGCACCCCCTGTGCGAGGCCCGCGCGCAGCTCGTCGCGGTCGTGTTGTGTGCGCAACGGCGGGCGCACGTGGTAGAGGCCGTTGAACTCGGCGACGTCGGTCTCCGTCAGGAACAACTGGTGGGCGCAGACGTCGGCGCTGACCGGCATCCCGTCGTGACGGGCGCGCGCCACCATGCGCACGGAGCGCGCCGCCGACAGCCGGCAGAAGTGCGCGCGCGCGCCGGTCTGCTCGATCAGCGCCAGCGCCGCGGCGAGCGCCGCGGTCTCGGCGGCCTCCGGGATGCCCGGCAGCCCGAGGCGCGTAGCGAGCGCGCCCTCGTGCACGCAGCCCCCGTCCTGCAGCGACGGTTCCTCGGCCTGCAGGAAGACGGTGAGATCGAAAGTGGCGGCGTATTCCAGGGCGCGGCGCAGCACCAGCAGGCTGGCCAACGGCGCCGGCGCGTTGCTCACGCCCACGCAGCCGGCGGCCTTGAGTGCGGCCATCTCGGTCAGTTGCGAGCCCTCGAGCCCCCGCGTCAGTGCACCGACGGTGAACACCCGCGCGGCGCCCTGCTGTTCGGCGCGGCGGCGGATCAGCTCCACCACCGCCGGGGTGTCGATCACCGGCCGGGTGTCCGGCGGGCAGCACACGCTGGTGATGCCGGAGCGCACCGCGGCCGCGGTCTCGCTGGCGATGGTGGCCTTGTGCTCCTGGCCGGGCTCGCGTAACCGCGCGCACAGGTCGACGATGCCGGGACAGGCCACGCGGTCGCGGGCGTCGATCTCGATCTCGGCGCGGAATCCCGGTGGGGCCCGGTCGAGGGCCGCTACGCACCCGTTCTGCAGGAACAGGTCGTGTACGCCGTCCACGCCGTCCGCGGGATCGATGACGCGGGCGCCGCGGATCACCGTGGCCGGGGTTTCGCTCTCGCGTTCGATACCCGTCATCCGATCTCCCGCCCGGCCCCGGGTTCGCGCGCCTCGGGGGCCGGTATCCGCTGGTGCATGGCGAGCGACATCACCGCCATGCGCACGGCGATCCCGTAGTGGACCTGTTCGAGGATCACGGAGTGCGCGCCGTCGGCCACCTGCGAGTCCATCTCGACGCCGCGGTTGATCGGGCCCGGGTGCATGACGATCGCCTCGGGTGCGGCCAGCGTGAGCCGCTCCGCGGTCAGTCCGAACAGTTGGAAGTACTCGTGCTCGCTCGGCAGCAGGGCGCCGCGCATGCGCTCGTGTTGCAGGCGCAGCATGATGATGACGTCGGCGTCGCGGATGCCGGACTCGAGATCATGGAAGACGCGGACTCCCAGGGTCTCGGCCCGGACGGGCAGCAGCGTGCGCGGCGCCACGACCCGCACCTCGCCCGCGCCGAAGAGGTTGAGGGCCCGGATCTGGGAGCGCGCCACCCGCGAGTGCAGGATGTCCCCCACGATGACCACCCGCAGCCGGTCGAATCCACCCTTGTGCCGGCGGATCGTGAGCATGTCGAGCAACGCCTGGGTGGGGTGCGCGTGGCGCCCGTCGCCGGCGTTGATCACGCTCACGTGGGGCGCGGCGTGCCGTGCGAAGAAGTGCGCGGTGCCGCTGTCGGCGTGGCGCACTACGAACATGTCGCAGTGCATCGCCTCCAGGTTGCGCAGCGTGTCGAGCAGCGTCTCGCCCTTGACCGTGGCCGAGGCGTCGACGTTGATGTTCAGCACGTCGGCGGACAGGCGCTTGGCCGCCAGTTCGAAGGTCGTGCGCGTGCGGGTGCTGGCCTCGAAGAAGAGGTTGACGATGGTCTTGCCGCGCAGCAGGGGGACCTTCTTGACGCTCTGTTCGACGACGCCCAGGAACGATTCCGCGGTGTCCAGAATCTCGACCAACAGTCCGCGGTGCAGCCCTTCGACGGTCAGGAAATGGCGTAGCCGACCGTTCTCGTCGACCTGGAGGTTGGTGCCGCTCATGGGTCCTTGCGGATTACGGTGAGACTGAGAGGCTCGGGTCCGCCGAGCTTGGCGTGTTCGCGGCGCCTGAGTTCCATGTGACGGCCCACCACCTGCGCCTCGATGGGCAACTCGCGGCCGCTGCGCTCCACGAGCACCGCCAGCAGGATCGAGGCGGGGCGCCCGTAGTCGAAGATCTCGTTGAGGGCCGCGCGGATGGTGCGCCCGGTGTGCAGGACGTCGTCCACCAGGATGATATGCCGGTCGTCGACGTTGAACGGCAGTTGTGACGGGCGTACCTGCGGATTCATGCCGATGCGGGTGAAATCGTCCCGGTAGAAGGAGATGTCGAGGGCACCCAGCGGTTCGGCCAGCGCGAGCCGGCGGTGCAGTCGGCTCGCCACCCACACGCCGCCGGTGTGGATCCCGATCATGGCGGCCCCGTCGAGGCGGCGTTCCGCGATGAGCGTCCGCAGCCGCCCGGCCATCTCCTCGATCAGCGCCTCGAGTTCCTCAGCGTTCAGTGTCTGGGTCATGGGTATCGGACACCTGTCGATTGAGCCAAGTCTCGAGGATGATCTGCGCGGCCACCGGATCGAGCCGCGTGCGCGCGGCTCGCCCGGCGATGCCGCGCGCGGCGAGCACCCGCCTCGCCTCGTCGCTGCTCAGGCGCTCGTCGACCCGGTGCACGGGCAGCCGGTAGCGGCCTTCGAGTCGGCGCGCAAAGCGCTGCGCCGCATCGGTCATGGGTTGTCGCGCACCGTCCAGGTGCAGCGGTACCCCCACCACCAGGGCGTCCGGTTCCCAGGAACGGATCAGCCCGCCGAGCGCGTTCCAGTCCGGTTCGCCGTCGCGCGCCGCCACCGTCTGCAACGGCCGGGCGCTTCCCGTCAGCGTCTCGCCGACGGCGACCCCGATGCGTCGCAGTCCGTAGTCGAAACCGAGGCAGGTGCGCCGTGGCGTCGCCCGCGGTGCGGTCCGGGGCGGGTCCTCGCTCATCCGTGGCCTGCCTGCCCCGGCAGCAGGCCGAGATCCACCCCGAGACGCGCCGCGGCCGCCTCCCAGCGTGTCTCATCGGGGATCTCGAACAGGATCTCCGGGTCCGCCGGGCCGCTGAGCCAGGAATTCTCGGCCATCTCCCGTTCCAGTTGGCCGGCGCCCCAACCCGCGTAACCGAGCGCCACGAGCAGTTGCTCCGGTCCTTCGCCGCGGGCGATGTCGACGAGGATGTCGCGCGAGGAGGTCACCGCGATGTCCTCGGTCACGGCCAGCGTCGTCTCCCAGCGGCGCTCACCGCGGTGCAACACGAAACCCCGGTCGGTCTGCACCGGACCGCCCAGGTACACGGGCATGTCGGCGACCGCGGCGTTGTCGGCCTTCAGATCCATGCGGGCGAGGACCTCCCCGAGGCGCAGCTCCAGCGGCCGATTGATCACGATCCCGAGCGCCCCTTCCCCGTCGTACTCGCAGACGTAGGTCACCGTCTGCGAGAAGTTCGGGTCCGCGAGCCGCGGCATGGCGATCAGGAAGTGATTCGTGAGATCCGTGGTCCCGATCATATTCCTAGTATCCGGCACCGGCCGCACCCCCGCAAGGGCTCTGGAACGACGGCGGGGGTCAATGGGTGGCGAATTGATTCCCGGCCAGAAATTGCCAGGTCCGGGTGATGTGCAGGATATCGGTGTCCTTGCGGATGTCCGGGGGGAAGGGCGCGTAGGGCGCGCACAGGCGCACGATCCGGATCGCCGCGTCGTCCAGCACCTTGTGGCCGGAGGAGCGCAACAGGGTGATCTTCTCCACGCGGCCGTCCGGGAGCAGGGCCACGTCCAGGAGCAGGGTCCCGGTCAGTCCGCGGCGCGTCGCCGCGCCCGGGTAGTTCAGATTTCCCATGCGCTCGACCTTGGCCACCCACGCCTGCATGTAACTGGCGTACTTGTAGGCTTGGGTGCGCGCCGAGATATAGGTTTGGCGCGGGCGCCGCGCATAGGCCCGGAGGGAATGGTCCAACCCGGCCGTGAGGCTCGCGATGCGCAGGCTGCGGCTGATGAGTTCGCCGGCGCTCGGGACCGGGCTGCGGGGCTGCGGCGGGCGGTTCGTGGCACTGTCGACCCGGTGCCGGGAGTCGGTGACGGTGAGTACCCGGCGCGGGTGGCGCTCGGGCGGTGCGGCGGGCGCAGGCGCGGCATCGATCCGGGCCGCGCCCGGGCGCGGCAACGGCGAGGTGCCGGCCGGCGGGTTGCGGGGGCGCACCCGCTCGGCCACGTTTCCGCCGCCGTCCTGGTTGGCCTGGGCCAGATAGTCCGGGTTCTTGGGCGGCGCGGGCGAGCGGCCCCGCACCAGGACGATATCCAGCCGCGACGTGGGCTCCCGCGCCTGGGAAAGAATGCCGTGGAAGCCGATGCCGAGGATCACCAGCGCGTGGAGCGTCACCGACAGGAACAGGGTGAGTCCCAGGCGGTCTCCGGACCCGATGTCGGGACCGGTTCGGGAATCGACCGGTGATGGCGGGGCCATGATTTGCATCGGTCACGATCTGTTTCGGATCCCTCAAGCGCGGAAAGTATACCGGTTTCGCCGACGATGGCAGGGCTCGGCGCCACCGGGCCCCGCGGCTTCGGCTTTGTAAAATGCACCTTCCGTGCCATGCCGGGGTTTGTTCGAAAGGTCCCGTCCTGCGCGAGCGGGCCCCTCATCCGAGCCGCGCCTCGATCCGGTCGAGCAACGAGCCGGCGATGTCCAGGCCGTACCGGGCGTCGAGTTCCCGGATGCAGGTCGGGCTCGTCACGTTGATTTCCGTGAGGTAGTCGCCGATGACGTCGAGCCCGACGAACAGCAGGCCCTTCTCACGCAGCGTCGGCCCGACGCGTTTACAGATCCAGCGCTCGCGCGCCGAGAGGGCCACCCCCTCGCCGTGACCGCCGACCGCGAGGTTGCCGCGGAATTCCCCCGGCGCCGGGATTCGGGCCAGTGCGTAGGGTACGGGTTCCCCGTCCACCAGGAGAATGCGCTTGTCCCCTTGCAGGATCTCGGGGAGAAAGCGTTGCACGATCGCGAACCGGTGTCCGTACTCCAGCATGGTTTCGAGGATCACCCCGGTATTGGGGTCGCCGAGCCGCACCCGAAACACGGAGGCGCCGCCCATGGCGTGCAGCGGCTTGATGATGATCTCGCCCATTTCGTCGAGAAACTCCCGAACCTGGTCCGGGTCGCGGGTCACGAGCGTGGGCGGGCAGCACTCGGGGAACCATACCGTGTAGAGCTTCTCGTTGACGTCGCGCAGGCCCGCCGGCCGGTTGACCACCAGGCACCCTTCGTATTCGGCGCGTTCCAGGATCTGCGTGGTGTAGAGGTACTCCATGTCGAGCGGCGGGTCCTTGCGCATCAGGATCACCTGCAACTCGGCGAGGGCCAGCGTGCGACGCTCCCCCAACTCGTACCAGCGGCCGGGGTCGTCGAACACTCGCAACGCCCGGGCCCGCCCGAAGGCGTGCCCGTCGCGCACGAACAGGTCTCCCGGTTCGAGGTAGTGCAGTTCCCAGCCGCGCGCCGCGGCCGCCAGGAGCATCGCCAGGGTACTGTCTTTGGCGGGTTTGATGGACCCGATCGGGTCCATCACCACCCCGAGCCGCACCGCCATTCAGGTCGCCTCCCGGCCGGGTGCACGGCGTGGGTTCAAGCTCCCGCCGGGGCACGCCGATACGCAACAGGAGGCGGGTCCGGTCGTCGTCGGCCGGACCCGGCGGCGCGCAGGGCGGGGCGGGGCGTGCATCGGCGGGCGGTTCGGGGGGGGCGGAGTCATCGGATAAAGTTTCGTGAAACCACGCCGATAGGGGCCGTGAGGGCCGGCCGACCGTATCCATCATAATAGCGCAATCCGGTGGCGCAACGAAACGGGTCGATCCGGATCCGGCCCCGATCCGATTCCCGTTGCGGCACCGGGGCGGTGGAAGGAATGAATTCGAGGGCATCCGGGGCGGAGCGGGGCGACGGCATGAGCATACTTGGACAGGAGCACACCGTGGCGGGAGGCGAAGTGACGGCGCACGCCCTTGCAGGATTCAAGGTGATGGTCATCGACGACAGCAAGACGATTCGCCGCACCGCGGAGACCCTTCTCAAGAAGGAGGGTTGCGAGGTGATCACGGCGACCGACGGATTCGAGGCGCTTGCCAAGATCGCCGACCAGCGCCCGGACATCATCTTCGTCGATATCATGATGCCGAGGCTGGACGGGTACCAGACCTGCGCACTCATCAAGCACAACCAGGTGTTCAGGTCGACGCCGGTGATCATGTTATCGAGCAAGGACGGCCTGTTCGACCGCGCCCGGGGGCGCATCGTGGGTTCGGAGCAGTACCTGACCAAGCCCTTCACCCGGGAAGAACTGCTGCAGGCGATTCGTGACTACGTGGTTCGGGAGCCCGCCTGAGCGGCGGCGCGCGAGCGGACAACGGCGTAGGGAGTGGTGGGCGGAACAGGGGTTGGTTGGGATTTCAACAGGAGATCTAGCGATGGCACATGTTTTGATCGTGGATGATTCGCCCACCGAGGTGCACGTCCTCAAGACCATGCTCGAGAAGAACGGCTTCCAGGCCTCGTCCGCGACCGACGGCGAAGACGGCATCGCCAAGGCGCAGGCCGAGAAACCGGACGTGATCCTCATGGATATCGTCATGCCCGGCCTGAACGGCTTCCAGGCGACCCGCCAGCTCAGCAAGGACCCGGGTACCTCGGCGATCCCGGTGATCATCGTCAGCACCAAGGATCAGGAGACCGACAAGATGTGGGGGCTGCGCCAGGGGGCCAGGGAATACATCACCAAGCCGGTGACCGAACAGGAACTGCTCAGCAAGATCAAGACCGTATTGGGCGCATAGAACCATGCGGCAGGGAACGCTCCCAGAAGACCATTGCCCCGGCGATCCGTTTGCGTTGCTGGTCGAGATCGAGCGGCGCAGCCGCGCGCATGCCGCGGGTCTGCCGCGTCAGACGGAGGTCAAGGGGATCTGGACCGGTATCGGCTTCCGGCTCGGGGCGGAGACCCTGGTGGCGCCGCTGTCCGAGGTGTCCGAGATCCTGACCTACCCGGCACTGTCCCGGGTCCCGATGGCCAAGCCCTGGGTGAAGGGGATCGCGAACGTGCGCGGCAACCTGCTGCCGATCATGGATCTGCAGGGTTACCTGGGGCGCGGTCGCACGCCCCCCGATCGCGCCACCCGCGCGTTGGTGGTGCATCACGACGGAGTGCTCGCGGGACTCCTGGTGGACGAGGTGTTTGGGATCCGACATTTCCTGGAAGAGGAGCGGACCGGCACCCTGCCCGATGTGGACGAGGGGGTGCTTCCCTATGTCACCTACGCGTTCCGCAAGGGCGGTGAACACTGGGCGATCTTCAGTCTGTACGCGCTGGCGGAGAGCCCGCGGTTCCTGCAGGTGGCGGTATGAGTCCGGGGTGCGGTGCGGTTTCCGGTACGGGGGTTGCGTAGACCCGGCGTCGGCCGACGGCATCGGGGGATCTTAAAGGAGAGCAATGATGAAGGCACGAAGCGGCGACTATTTCGGACGGCTGGGTGCGAGCAAGTCCCTGGTCTATCTGATCGCCCTGGTGGTCGTTCTGTTCGCCGCCATGGCGGCGTCGATCGTGTATACGATCCGCCAGAACGGCCTCGATCAGATGGCCGTCGACCTGGTGCATCAGGAACGGGGCCTGGCCCAGCGCATCGCGATCGAGTCCCTGGAGGCCGCCCGCGGCCAGTCCGACGCCATGGCGCAGTTGCGCGTGGACCGCGATCGGTTCCAGCGCAACCTCGACCGCCTGCGAAACGGCGATCCCGATACCGGGTTGCCGCCGGCGAGCGTACGCCCGGCCCTCGGCCGGCTGTCCACCACCTGGGGCTCGGTGCGCAAAAACGTGAATGCCATTCTCGCCGGCGGGATCACGGTCACCTCCGTCGACCGGTCCCTCAAGCGGGTGGATCAGACCATTCCCAAGATTTCCGCAATCTATCAGCAGCTCGTCTGGATCGGATATGAGCGGCTCGTCGATCGGACGGTGCGCTCCACCAAGGCCGGCAATGCGCTGGTGGTCGTGGCCAGCCGCCAGTCGGCGCTGCTCGAGCGGATGCAGAACAACCTGCGCAAGATCTTCCGGGGCGGCCAGGCCGGTGCGCAGGCCGCGGACCGGTTCGGGCGCGATATCACCCGCTTCAACCGCGTCCAGCAGGCGCTGCTCGACGGCGACCGCGGGCTGAAGATCAAGCCGATCATCGATCGGACCGCACGGGCCGACCTGCTGCGGGCGGTGAAGCTCACCGATGGACTCAACCGCGAACTCTCGGGCGCACTCGCCCGGACCTCGAAATTGTTCCGGATCCGCGAGGCCTCCGCTCGCGCGGCCGCGCAGGCGACCCGGATGTCGACGCTCGCCGACCGCCTCGTCGCGGCCTACGATCTGGCGCCCCGCAAGCGTGTGATCTCGAGCGAACTGCCCTTTGAACTGGGCGGGATCGCGCTGATCATGCTCGGTGTCCTCGGCTGGGAGCTGAAGAAGGCCGCCACACGCCAGTACAAGGAGGAAGCGACCCGGAACGAGCGCAATCAGCAGGCCATCCTGCGTCTGCTCGATGAACTGAGCACGCTGGCCGACGGGGATCTCACGGTCCATGCCACGGTTACCGAGGACATGACCGGCGCGATCGCCGATTCCATCAACTACGCCGTGGATGCCATGCGCGGCCTGGTCAGCACTATCAACGAGACCACCGTGCAGGTCTCCTCGGCGGCGCAGGAGACGCAGGCGACGGCCATGCACCTGGCCGAGGCCAGCGATCGCCAGGCGCAGCAGATCACCGGGGCCAGCTCGGCGGTCAACGAGATGACCGCTTCCATCGAGCACGTCTCGCGCAACGCATCCGAGTCGGCCGGGGTGGCGCAGCAGTCGGTGCGCATCGCCCACAACGGCGCCGAGGCGGTACGGCGCACCATCCAGGGCATGGACACCATTCGCGAGCAGATCCAGGAGACCTCCAAGCGTATCAAACGCCTGGGTGAGAGTTCCCAGGAGATCGGCGACATCGTCGAATTGATCAACGACATCGCCGACCAGACCAACATCCTGGCGCTGAACGCCGCCATCCAGGCGGCCATGGCCGGCGAGGCGGGCCGCGGTTTCGCGGTCGTCGCCGACGAGGTGCAGCGCCTCGCGGAGCGTTCGGGCAACGCCACCAAGCAGATCGAGGCGCTGGTGAAGACCATTCAGACCGACACCAACGAGGCGGTGATCTCCATGGAGGACAGCACCTCGGGCGTGGTCAGCGGGGCGAGGCTCGCCGAGAGCGCGGGCGAGGCCCTGGCCGAGATCGAGAGCGTGTCCGATCAGCTGGCGGATCTCATTCAGAACATCTCGGATGCGGCGCGCCAACAGGCCCAGGCATCGGTCAACATCTCCGACACGATGAACTCGATCCTGGATATCACGACCCAGACCGCGACCGGCACGAACGAGACGGCGACCTCGATCGGCAACTTGGCCGACCTCGCCAACGAGTTACGCAAGTCGGTCGCCGGCTTCAAGCTTCCGGAGTAAGGAACAGGTGCCGATCGGTGATGGCGGCGAGTGAAAACGTGCGGTTCAGCGGGTCTCCACGTCCCGGTTCCCTGCCCGAGATGACCGACGGGCAGTTCCGGCAGTGGGCGCAACTGCTGGAGGAGCGTACCGGCATCGTCGTGCCGCCGGAGCGCAAGTCGTTCCTGGCGACCAGCATTGCGTTGCGTATGCGCGAGATCGGCTGCGACGATCTTCAGGAGTACCACGAGTTTCTTCTGGCGGGCCATTACGGGGCGGTGGAGTGGGCGGTGCTGCTCGATCGGCTCACGGTGCACGAGACGCGCTTCTTTCGTCACCCGCCCAGCTTTCGGCTCATCCGCGAACGGTTTCTTCCGGTCGAGGGAGCGGCCGGTCCGGGACCGCACTCATACAACGCCTGGAGCATCGGCTGCGCCACCGGGGAGGAGCCCTACGGCCTCGCGATGCTGATCGACGAGCACCTGAGCGGTCTGGGCGGTGAGTATTACTTCGGAGTGACCGCCACCGACATCAGCTATGCCGCCCTCGGCGTCGGGCGGCTCGGGGTCTACGGGGCGGCGCGGCTCAAGGACGTACCGCCCGCCCTGCGCGCGCGCTACTTCGATCGCCTCGACGACCAGCGATCGCAGGTCCGCGACGCGCTCCGCCGCCGGGTGTGCTTCGCATACATGAACGTGCTCGACCTCGCGTGTTCGCCGCTCCCGAAGATGGATCTGATCCTGTGCCAGAACGTGTTGATCTACCTGGATCGCACGCGGCGTATGGAACTGGTGGAGCGGTTGGCCGACCATCTGCGCCCCGGCGGCGGCTTGGTGCTCGCGCCGGGCGACCTGCTCGCCTGGCGCCACCCCGGAATGGAACGGGTCGTCTATCCCGACACCCTGGCCTACCGGCGGTGCGACGACGCCGAACATAACGGATAAGGAATCAGCGCATGATGCCGCGCAACGAAGGACTGGACTACAGCGCCCTGAACTGGGTGAAGAAGGAACTCGACGAGACGATCCGCCAGTCGCGTCTCGCGCTGGAGGCGTTCGTCGAGAATACCAGCGACGCCTCGCAGTTGCAGTTTTGCGCGACCTACCTGCATCAGGCGCGCGGAACGCTGCAGATGGTCGAGGTGGACGGCGCCGCACTGCTCGCCGAGGAACTCGAGGGACTCGGCCGCGCGCTCCTGGACGAGACCGTGGAGCGCAGGGGGGAGGCCTACGAGGTCCTCATGCGCGGCATCCTGCAACTGCCCGACTACCTCGACCACGTGCAGGCCGGACACCCGGACGTGCCCATCGTCCTGTTGCCGTTGCTCAACGACGTGCGCGCCCTGCGCGGGGAGCCGCTGCTCTCGGAGAGCGCGCTGTTCAACCCCGATCTCACGGTGCCGGTGCCGCCTCCGCGCGAGCGCGAGGCGTTCGCGCGCGACTCCGGTGAGTTGCACCGGCTGCTGTGCCGTCTGCGTCACGACCTGCAGCTCGGGCTGCTCGGCTGGTACCGGGGGAGCGATCCCGAGGGCGGTCTCGATCGGATCCTGGCGGTCATCGAGCACCTCGACCAAGTCACGCAGCTCGAGCCGGTGCGCCGGCTGTGGTGGGTCAGCGCCGGTCTGGTGGAAGCCCTGCGCGCGGGCGCGCTCGAGGCGAGCGTCTCGGTGAAACTGCTGCTCGGGCAGGTGGATCGCCGGATCAAGCGACTGATCGACGCCGGCGAGGCGGGCCTCGTCGCGGAATTGCAGCCGGACCTGTTGCGCAATCTCCTCTACTACGTCGCGCGCGCCACGGACGGGGGCGAGCGGGTGCGGGCGTTGAAGGACGCATTCGATCTGGAACGGCTCCTGCCGCGCGAGGCGTTCGCCGGCGGTGGGATCATGGGCCCGGGAATCGACTCCCTGCGCGCGGTCTCCGAGGCGGTCAAGGAAGACCTTACCACCGTCAAGGACGGTCTCGACCTCTATGTGCGCAGCGCGCCGCGCAATCCCGAGGACTTGGCCCGGATACCGGAGACCCTGCGGCGGGTGGCGGACACCTTTGGCATGCTGGGCTTGGGCACGTTGCGGCGGACCGCTCAGGAGCAGGCGGAACGCGTCCAGGCGATCGCCGAGGGCGATACCGATCCGGGTGATGAGGAATTCACCGAGATCGCCGAGGCCATCCTGCTGGTGGAGGCATCGCTCGACCAAATGGCCTCGGGGGCCGAGGCGCCCGACGGGGATGCCGGGGACGGCGCCGGAGAGGAGGTCGATGCGCCGGGAGACGAGACGGGGGCGGACGGCGCGCCGTTCCACGTCAACCAGGGTCGGATCAGCGATCCGGAGTTCCGGCTCCTGATGCTGGCCATGGCGCGCGAGGCCGCCGAGGACGTCGCGCAGGTCAAGGAAGCGGTGCTCGCCTACCTGCAGGCGCCCCGAACCGATGCCGAGACCGGCCCCGGCGGCGAGGTGTTCGCGGAGGTTCCACGGCTGCTCGCGGAACTCAAGGGCAGCTTCCAGATCCTTAATCTGTCGCGCGCCGCAGGGTCTGTACAGGTCCTGGCCGATTATGTGGCCACGGGACTGGCGGTCGGCGAGGGGATCCCCGGGACGGCCGATCAGGAAGCGCTCGCGGAGGTTATCGCCGGGATCGAGTATTACCTCGAGGCCGTCGTCGAGCGCCGCGGGGACCAGGAGACCATCCTGGACCGGGTGGAGGACGGGTTGCGCCGCCTTGGTGTGACGCCGGATCCCGCGGACGGGGGTGGCGACGGACCAGAGCCCGTGCCGGTCGCGGAGAGCGATTCCCGCACCCCGGAGGAGCCGGCCGGCGTGCAGCCGACCACGGATCTCCAGCCGGCGGAGGCCGCGGTACCGGATGCGACGATCCCAGAAGATGAACAGCCGCGGGCTGTCCATACATTTCCCATGGGGAAGGTCGCGACACCGGATACGGCGGTCCCCGGAGATGAGCGGGATCAGGGTGCGGGGCAGGAGGAAGCGGATCGGGAATCGGCGTACGAACCGGGATCGGCGTGGTCGCCGGAGGTGGCGCTCGTGCCGGAGCGGGATTCGGAAGGCGGTGCCGCGGCCGCCCTGGACGAGGGGGCCGCCCTGGACGAGGGGCCCGCCCTGGACGAGGGGTCCGCCCTGGACGAGGGGTCCGCCCTGGACGAGGGATCCGCCCCGGACGAGGAGTCCGCCCCGGACGAGGAGTCCGCCCCGGACGAGGAGTCCGGCCCGGATGTGGGGCCGGAGGCGGGCGGGGCGTCGGAAGCACCGGCGGTGGGCGAGCGCGCGGGCGACGGAGTCGGGGTGGTGGAACTGCCGCCGGTACTGGCGGAGGAAGTGGA